>Ga0164290_1000143_pt1 | contig 269908 bp, 269 predicted proteins | sample Micstemetagenome_FD_108782 | JGI IMG/M metagenome (GOLD analysis project Ga0164290, IMG submission 108782) | Contaminated culture microbial community from soil near Moab, Utah, USA - Microcoleus steenstrupii SON62 (Illumina Assembly) | ecosystem: Environmental > Terrestrial > Soil > Soil crust... | reverse complement strand
GTGGTGGTAGGCGCACAGGAGCACGCAGTTCGAAGGGTCGGTGCGTCCGCCGTCGGTCCAGTGGATGATGTGGTGGCCGTGGCACCAGGCGGGTGGCCGGTGGCAGCCGGGGTGCCGGCAGCCCCCGTCGCGGGCGGCGAGGGCGAGGAAGAGCTTGCGGTCGATGAGGCGTTCGCCGCGGCCGAGGTCGAGCACCTCGGACCCGGCGAGGGTGACGCGGTGCAGGACGATGTCGCACAGCCGTTCACGCAGGGACGGGGCGAGGAGCGCGTCACCGGTCCCCGACCGCGCCAACCCGGGCAGGGTGTCGGGGGTGCAGCAGGTGGCGGTGTGGTCGTGGCGCAGTGCGTGGAGTTGGTCGGGGGTGGTGATGACCAGGCCGGTGGGTCGCTGCTGGCCGCCCATGGCCTTGCCGGCGAGATACACGGCCGACAGGTCGACGAGGGCGTCGGCGAGTTGCTGATCGGGCGTCCGCGCCTCGTCCGGGCCGTCACCGGCCGTCGCGTGCATCGAGCGAAGTGCGGCGATCACCCGCTCCGCGTCCTCGGACACCAACAGACCGGACGCGCGGTGCATCCCGGGCTGCTCGATCGACGGGGCGAGCGTGAAGGTCCGCAACCCGCGCAGGCGCGTGACGGTCTCCTCCGCCGTCTCCGGGGTGGTGCGGGCGGCGGCGAGGGCGTCGGCGGTGAGGCGTTGGGCGTGCTTGGGGGCGGCGCCGAGCGCGGACTGCAACAGGTGAGCCGCATCCGCGTCGGGCAGCGCGTGGTCACCGACGAGGGCGGGGGCGGGGGCGCGGGCGGTGCCGGTGGACAGGAGACCGTCGGCGATCCGCTCGCCGACCTCGGGCACGGCCTCGAGGAGCTGGCCGAGGTCGTGTTGGCGTCGCATCTCCCCATAGGCAGCGCCCGTGTACTCGGCGAGGTAGCCGGCGACGTCCTCCGCCGAGGACGACCCCTGCCACACCTGCAGCTCCTCGGCGGCCACCACCAGCCGGGCGTGCACCGCCCGCAACGCCTCGATCAACGTCGTCGCCTGCACCAGCCGCCGGGCGACGAACGTCGACCCGTACCCCGCCCACGACACCTGGCCGAGCACGCCGACGGCGTCAGCGATCGAGCCGAACGCGGCCATGATCGCGGTCGGGTCGAGGTCCCCGTTCCCAGTCGGCTGCGGCTCGTTCGACATGCCGCCACGCTGCCGAACAGATGTACGCCTTGACTCTCGGTGTGGACACGTCCCGAGGGTGAATCCGCGAGCGGCAGCGGGTGAGGTCGTACGTCTGACGCCGCCGGCGTTCAGCCCCGTTGAGGGTAGAGGAACCGGACCAGCGCGTAGGCGATGGCGGCACCGACGAGCTGCATCACGACGAACATCGGCGCCGAGGCGGGTTCGATGCCGGCGAACGTGTCCGAGAGCGTCCGGGCGACCGTCACCGCGGGGTTGGCGAAGCTCGTCGACGACGTGAACCAGTAGGCGCCACCGATCCACAGGCCGACGGCGAAGGGCACGGCGGCCGCACGCCCGGTGCGCACGCAGCCGTGGATCACGAGCAGCAACCCGACCGTCGCGATCACCTCCGACAGCCAGAGGGCTCCGGAAGACCGCTCCCTCGTGGAGAGCTCGATCGCAGGCAGCTCGAACATGAGGTTGGCCAGCACGGCACCGACGCAACCGCCCACCACCTGCGCGCACGCGTACGACACCGCCTCACGCGTCGAGATCGTCCCGAACAGCCGGTCCACGAGCGTCACGGCCGGGTTGAGGTGGGCGCCGGAGACGGCGCCGAGCATCAGGATCAACGCGATCAGCGCGCCGGCGGTCGCCGCGGCGTTCTCGAGGAGTTGCAGCCCCACGTCGTCCGGCGAGAGGCGGCTGGCCATGATCCCCGAGCCGATCACGGCGATGATCAGCAGCCCGGTCCCCAACGCCTCCGCGACCAGGCGTCGGGGGAGGTCGGCGCGGAGCGCTCCGGTGCCCGCCTCGACCTCGTCGGCGAGGGCTCGGTCGTGCTGATCGGTCATCGCCCGTGCACCGGCTCGACCACGCGGCGCACCCGCGCCGCCAGCTCCTCCACCGCCGCGTCGAACGCGGCGTCGGTGCCCGACGCCACCGGGTCGGGGACGGACCAGTGCAGCCACGTCACGGGCGGTTCGAGCTCCTCGTGCGCCTGGTCGCACACGGTGACCACCCACGGCGGGAGCTGTTCGACCTCGGCGAGCCCCCGCGGGGCGGCGTCCCCGAGCGGGAGCCGGGCCCGCCTCGCCGCTGCCACGGCCCCGGGGTGCACGCGGTCGGCGGGGTGGGTGCCGGCCGACTCCGCCGGCTCCCCCGTGACGGCGGTCCACAGCGCTGCCGCCAGCTGGGAGCGGGCCGAGTTCCTGGTGCAGACGAACAGCGCCGGTCCGGCCGCGCCACCGCGCTCGCCCAGCGCGGGGAGCGCGTCGTGGACGAGGTGCACGTAGCGGCGGCGGCCGTCGCCGCTGGAGCGCGAGCGGTTCACCAGACCCACGCGCTCGAGCACGTCGAGGTGGTGCGCCAGGAGGTTCGACTCGACGCCGAGCATCCGGCGCAGCTCCACCGGTGAGCGATCCGACCGCGTGAGCTCGTCGACGATCCGCAGGCGGACGGGGTCGCCGAGCGCAGCGTGGCGGCTGGCCCGCAGCTCCAGGGCGTCGCTCACGGGCGCACGGTAATCGCTCGCCGGGCGTTGAGTCAACCGACCGCGATCAGGTCGGGGTGGTGCAGCACCCGCCGCCGGACGGCTGGACCGGGGCGTCGGCGAGCACGGTGTAGAACTCCCACTCGTTGTCGGGGCCCTTGACCCACGTCTTGTCCTGGACGGCGAAGCAGCACGTGGTGCCCTCCTGCACGTCCTGCTCGAACCCGACCTCGTCCATCCGCCGGATGACGGCGGCGACCTCGTCGGTCGATTCGACCTCGACGCCGACGTGGTTGAGGCTCCCCGGCGCCCCGGCTCCGGCGAAGAGCACCAGCTTGAGGGGCGGGTCCTCGATCGCGAAGTTGGCGTAGCCGTCGCGCACCTTCGCCGGTGGCGTGCCGAAGAGGGTGGTGTAGAAGGCGATCGACGACTCGAGGTCGGCGACGTTCAAGGCGAGCTGGACACGGGACACGATGTCATCCTCCTGGTGGATCGATCGACGTCGATCGATGCGATGACCATACCGATCAATTCGATGGACGTCAATGTATTGGTTCGACGCCGATCGATATGATGCGGCCATGACCCGACCGGAGCCGGCGACGCTCGCCGCGATCGACTGCTGCCCGCCGGTGCGGGACAGCGTCCTCGACGAGGAGCGGGCGGCGGTGCTCGCGCGGTCGTTCGCAGCCCTCGCCGATCCCGTCCGCCTCCGCCTCTTCAGCATCGTCGCCGCCGCCGATGCGGCGGAGGTCTGCGCCTGTGACCTCGTCGAGCCGTCGGGGCGGTCGCAACCCACCGTCAGCCACCACATGAAGGTCCTGGTCGACGCCGGGCTGGTCGAACGGGACAAGCGCGGGCTGTGGGTGTGGTACCGCCTCGCCCCGGGGCGACTCGAGGCGCTGCGCTCGATCCTGGCCTGAGGCGACGGCACGAGCGCGCTGCGAGCCGGTACCGTCACGGCCCGTGATCTTCCGTCGATCGGCAGCACTCCTCGTCGTGGCGGTCGGGCTGGGTGCGTGCAGCACCGGCGCCAGCGACGAGGCGGTGGCGCCGCGGGTGTCCGCCGCCGCTGACGGCGCCGCGGACGACACCGCCGCGGCGGAGACGACGCCCGCCGGGCCCGTCGACGCCACCGGAGCGAGCGGCACGACCACGCCGTCGGCGGGCACCCCGGGCAGCACGAGCGCCCCGGGCAGCACGAGCACCCCGGGCAGCACCAGCACCCCGAGCACGAGCGGCCCGAGCACGAGCGGCACGTCGGCTCCCCCGCCCACCACGACGCCTCCGGTGCCCGGCGTGTTCGACCCGACGTGCGTCGTCCAGGTCCAGGCCGGCGACGGCCTCCTCGTCATCGCCGACCGCTTCGACGACGAGACCGTCACCGCACCGGCGATCCAGGCCGAGAACGCGCTCCCGAACGAGGTGCTCACGCCCGGGCAGCTGCTCGACGTGTGCGTCGGCAACGGGGTGAACGACGTCAGCGGCGAGGCCATCACGACGCAGAACGTGGCGCTCCTCGGCCAGCAGGTCATGGCGCAGCAGACCAAGCTCAACGAGCTGTTCGCGAGCCTCGGCATCCGGGAGCTGCTCGTCGACGGCGTCTCCGGGCCGGTGACCCGCCAGCGGCTCTGCGCCTTCCGCCTCGCGCACGGGCTGCCCGTCAGCACCGAGGACATGGTGCCCGGCAGCCCGGAGGAGCAGGTGCTGATGGCGGCCACCACGTTGCCGCTGCCGTTCACGTCCGCGCTGCTCGAGGAACGCTGGATCCTGATCGACCGCACGTGCCAGATCATGTTCGTCGGCGCCGGCACGAGCGGCCTGACCTTCGTGTTCCCGACGTCCACCGGCGAGCCCGAGCACCCCACGCGCGACCAGGACCGCTCCCGGGTGTTCCGCTTCAACCCCGCGCTCGACAACGGCGGCTGGCACAACAGCACGACCTACCCCGTCGCCGAGGACAACCCGCTCAACGGGAACATGTACAAGCCCCTCTACTTCGACCGCGGCCAGGCGATCCACGGCGCGAACAACGTGCCGACGTCGCCGCAGAGCAAGGGCTGCGCGCGCCTGCGCGTCGAGCACCAGGACATGCTCCTCGCGTGGCTCGGGCTCGCGGACTCCGGGCCCACCACCGACCGCAACCGGATCAACGTCGCCGTGAACGTCCAGGGCACCTGGGTCGCCCGCTGATCGGCACGGCGTCACGGGCCGGTTGACGGCGGTCGCCCGCCGCACGTAACCTACAACCGAATGGTTGTAGATTACCTCGACCAGCAGCGGATCGACCGCATGTTCCACGCGCTCGCGGACGCGACCCGGCGCGACATCGTCGTGCGGGTCCTGCAGGGGGAGGCGTCGGTGTCGGCGCTCGCCCGCCGCTACCCCGTGAGCCTCACCGCGGTCCAGAAGCACGTCGACGCGCTCGCACGCGCCGGCCTCGTCACCAAGCACCGCTCCGGGCGGGAGCAGATCGTGCGGGCCGACATCGACACCATCCGGCGGGCCTCGCTCGTGCTCGACCGGTTCGAGGAGATCTGGCGTCATCGCATCGACCGCTTCGCAGCGGTGCTCGGCGGCGACGACCTCGCCCCACCACCACCATCAGGAGATCCGACATGACCGTCACGAACATCGAGAAGTCACCCGAGGCGCTCACGATGACCGTCACCGCCGAGTTCGACGCGCCGGTGGAGCGCGTGTGGCGGCTGTGGGACGACCCGCGCCAGCTCGAGCGGTGGTGGGGCCCGCCGACGTACCCGGCGACCGTCGTGCACCACGACCTCACGGTCGGTGGCGCCGTGGACTACGTGATGACGGGCCCCGACGGCGACCGGTCCCGCGGCTGGTGGCGCGTGCTCGCCGTCGACCCGCCGAGGTCGCTCGAGTTCGAGGACGGCTTCGCCGACGACGCCGGCACGCCGAACCCGGAGATGCCGACGATGACGATCCGCGTCCACCTCGACGAGCGCGCCGGCGGCGGCACGCGCATGGCCGTCGTCACGACGTTCCCGTCCGTCGAGGTGATGGAGCAGATGGTCGCGATGGGGATGGACGAGGGCATGACGTCCGCCATGGGACAGATGGACGCGCTCCTCGCCGCCTGAGCGACCGGGCGTGGTCATCCGGCGGCGCCGACGAGGTTGCCGTAGCGGTGCAGGGTCCGGCTGATCGCCTGCTCCCGCACGTGGTGCAGCAGCTCCACGAGCCCGTCGGCGGTGACGGGATCGTCGGCGACGTGCACACCGGCTGCGGCGGCGGCACGGAGGACGTCGTCGGTGGCGCGCCCGACGACCCGGATCCTGTCCACGCCGAGGGCGGCGACCCGGGCCGCGAAGGCGGCCGAGCGCTCCTCGCCGTGCCGGGAGAGCACGACGGGTACGCCGCAGCGCTCGACCGCGGCGAGCACGCGTGCCACCTCGTGCTCCGCCGCGCCCTCCTCGACCCGCACGGCGACGCGGTCGAGCGGCCGGTAGCGCAGCACGTTCGCCTCGTACCGCAGACCGGCGCGGTCGTGCTCGGCCCCGATCTCGCCGCGCCACACGGCCTCGTCGGAGGTGCGGGCCCGGTCGAGCCAGGCGCTGACGTCCTCGCCGTCGCGGGGCTCGGGCGCCCACGTCCCGAGCTGCGCGACGTAGTTCGGACCGCCCGCCTTCGCGCCCGGACCGACGACCGAGCGGCCCCAGCCGCCGAACGGCTGGCGCTGCACGATCGCGCCGGTGATCGGGCGGTTGACGTAGGCGTTGCCGACCGGGACGAGGTCGAGCCAGCGCTCGACCTCACGCGGATCCAGGCTGTGGATGCCGCCGGTGAGGCCGAACGTGGTGGCCCGCTGCAGCTCCACCGCCTCGTCCAGATCCGCCGCGGCCATGAGCCCGAGGACGGGTCCGAAGCACTCCGTGCGGTGGAACCACGAACCGGGGCGGACGCCGTCGCGCACGCCCGGCGACCACAGGTCGTCGTCGAGCCGGCGCGGCCGGACGAGCCAGGTCTCGCCGTCGTCGAGCTCGGTCAACGCCCGCAGGAGCTTGCCGGTGGGCGGCGCGATCAGGGGGCCGACGGCGGTCCCGAGGTCGTCGGCGCGCCCGACGGCGAGGCTGCGGACCGCGTCGACCAGCTGCCGCCGGAACCGGGCAGATGCCGCCACGTCGCCGACGCAGATCGCGAGGCTCGCCGCGGAGCACTTCTGGCCGGCGTGGCCGAACGCCGACGCGACGAGGTCCGCCACCGCGAGGTCCAGATCGGCGTTCGGCGTCACCACGATCGCGTTCTTGCCGGACGTCTCCGCGAAGAGGCGCATGTCCGGCCTCCACGAGCGGAACAGCGCCGCGGTCTCCGCCGACCCCGTGAGGATCACGCCGCCGACGTCCGCGTGCGTCACGAGGTGCCGGCCGACGTCGTCGTCCGGGGTCCGCAGGAACTGCAGCGCGTCGCGCGGGACGCCCGCGGCCCAGCAGCACTCCACGACGAGCTCCGCGCACCTCGGTGTCTCCGGTGCGGGCTTGGTGACGACGGCGTTGCCCGCCGCGAGGGCGGCGAGGACGCCGCCGGCCGGGATCGCGACCGGGAAGTTCCACGGCGGGACCACGACGACCACGCCGAGCGGCTCGAACCGCGCCTCGGCCCGACCCGCCAGCTCGACCGCGGCCTCGGCGTACCAGCGGGCGAAGTCGACGGCCTCGGACACCTCCACGTCGGCCTCCGCGAACGTCTTGCGCGCCTCGTGGACCATCGCGGCGATCAGGTCGCCTCGCCGGCGGGAGAGCTCGCCGGCGACCTCACGCAGCACGTCTCGCCGCTCTCGTGGGGGTCGCGCCCACCAGCCCGGCTGCGCCGCACGGGCGCGGCCGACGGCCGCGTCGACCGTCGCGGTCTCGCGCACCAGCGGCGCGCGGGCGACCCCCGGGCGCACCCGCACGACCGCCGCGGCCCACGCACGGTTGGCCGGCAGGCTCGGGTCGGTGTTCGGCTCGGACGCGAAGCCGGTGGGAGCCGGCGCTCCCTCGGGGCGGGAGCGGTCCTGCCGGCGGCGCGGCTCGCACGAGACCGACGCCCGATCGCGCACGGCGGCCCGGAACTTCGACGCCTCGGCGTCGAACGCCCCCGTCCCGGCGCGGAGGTCGAACAGGTGGCGCACGAAGTTGTCGTCCGCCGCGCTCTCCTCGAGGCGGCGGAACAGGTAGCTGATCGCGACGTCGAGGTCGCGCCGTGCGACGGCGGGGGTGTACAGCAGCACCGACCCGGTCGCCTCGCGGGTCACCCGTGCCTGGGCGGGCGCCATGCCCTGCAACATCTCGAACTCGACCCGGTCGGCGACCCCGCGCTCCTCGCTCAGCAGGTGGGCCCACGCGACGTCGAACAGGTTGTGGCTGGCGACGCCGATGCGCACCGCCCGCGTGCGGTCGTCGTGCAGGACCCAGTCGAGGCACCGCTTGTAGTTCGCATCCGTCTCGGCCTTCGTCGCGTAGGGCGCCTGCGCCCACCCCTGCACCTCCGCCTCGACGCGTTCCATCGCGAGGTTCGCGCCCTTGACCAGGCGGATGCGGATGCGGCCGCCGGCGCGCCCGTCGACCGTGCGCCCGTGGCGCTCCGTCGCCCACCGGACGAGGCCCTGCAGCGCCGGGAACGCGTCGGGCAGGTACGCCTGCAGGACGATGCCGGCGTCCAGGTGGTGCAGCTCGCGCTCCCCGAGCACGCGCGTGAACGCGGCGATCGTCAGCTCGAGGTCGTGGTACTCCTCCATGTCGAGGTTCACGAACGTCGGCGGCGCCGTCGCGGCCGCCCGCTCGAACAGCGGGCGCAGCGCCGCGACCACCCGCTCCACGCTCCTGTCCCAGTCCCAGTAGCTGACGCGGGCGACGACGGAGGACACCTTCACGGACACGTAGTCCACGTCGGGGCGGTCGAGCAGGTGGAGCGCCGCGGCGTGCCGCCGCCGCGCCTCCTCGTCGCCGAGCACCGCTTCGCCCAGGAGGTTGACGTTCATGCGGAAGCCCTCCGCCCGCCGGTCGGCGAGGTGCCGGCGGAGCGCCTCCGGGTCCGCATCCGCCACCAGGCGGCCGACGATCCCGCGCATGCGCCGCTCGGCGAGGGGGATCACGATCGACGGCAGGAGCGGTGCGAGCGCGGCGCCGGCGCGCAGCAGCGCGCGGTCCGCCCGCGACAGGAAGGCCGGTGCCCCCAGGTCGCGGACGACCCCGGCGAGCTGGCGCGCCGCGACGGCGTCGCGCTCAGGGCGCACGACCCGGTCGACGTAGCGCATGACGAACGCGACCGCCTCCGGATCGGCGACCACGCCGTGGAGCCGGGCCGCGGCGAGGCGATCCGCCCGCGTCGCCACCTCGCCGGCGCGGCGCGACCAGCGCCCGACGAGCTCGACGGCCGGCTCGACGAGCTCCTCCGGCGTCCGCTCGGCGGTGGTGCTCCGCAGCGTCACGCGGAGCTCGTACCCATCCTGGCCCTCCGTCCGTCCTCCGGGCGCTCCCACCGGAGCGGCCTAGGGTGCGGCGCGTGAAGTACGCCAAGCTCGGCCGCACCGGCCTCGACGTGTCCCGCATCTGCCTCGGCTGCATGAGCTACGGCGTCCCCGATCGCGGGGCGCACACGTGGACGCTCGACGAGGAGCGGAGCCGGCCGTTCATCCGGCGGGCCGTCGAAGCCGGGATCAACTTCTTCGACACGGCCAACGTCTACTCCGACGGCACGAGCGAGGAGATCGTCGGCCGCGCGCTCAAGGAGTTCGCCCGACGGGAGGAGATCGTCCTCGCGACCAAGGTCCACGGCGTGATGCGCCCGGGACCGAACGGGCGCGGCCTGTCGCGCAAGGAGATCATGTTCGAGATCGACGCGAGCCTCCGCCGGCTCGGGACGGACTACGTCGACCTCTACCAGACGCACCGCTGGGACCCGCGCACGCCGATCGAGGAGACGATGGAGGCGCTGCACGACGTGGTCAAGGCGGGCAAGGCGCTGCACATCGGCGCGTCGTCGATGTGGGCGTGGCAGTTCGCGACGGCGCAGCACGTCGCGGAGCGCAACGGCTGGACGCGGTTCACGACGATGCAGGACCACTACAACCTCGTGTACCGCGAGGAGGAGCGGGAGATGCTGCCGCTGTGCCTCGACCAGGGGGTCGGCGTCATCCCGTGGAGCCCGCTGGCGCGCGGGATGCTCACCCGGGACCCGAGCGAGACCACCGAGCGCGCCGAGACCGACGAGTTCGGCAAGACCCTGTACGGCACCGCCGACCGCGCCGTCGTGGAGGAGGTCGGCCGCATCGCCGCGGAGCGCGGCGTGCCGCGCGCCCAGGTGGCGCTGGCGTGGGTGGCGAAGCACCCGGCGGTGACGGCGCCCATCGTCGGGGCGACGAAGCCGCACCACCTCGACGACGCGATCGCCTCGCTCGACCTGCAGCTCACCGACGACGAGATCCGCCGCCTCGAGGAGCCCTACACGCCGCAGCCGATCTCCGGTCACTGACCGGACGCGATCGCACCGACGCGGAGGTCGACGACGACGGGCGCGTGGTCCGACGCGAGCGGCCGGCGGCGCTCCTCCACGTCGATCCACACCCGCTCGACGCGGTCGGCGACGGCCCGTGAGCCCAGCGCGAGGTCGATCCGCAGGCCGCGGTTGCGCTCGACCTGCCCGGGGATGTAGCTCCACCACGTGTGGACGCCCGGCCCGTGGAGGTGCTCGCGGGTGACGTCGCGCAGCCCGAGGTCGAGCAGCGCCGTCACCGCGGCGCGCTCGGGCGGGCTCGCGTGCGTGCGTCGCCGCCACCGGGCCGGGTCGTAGATGTCGACGTCCGCCGGCGCCACGTTGAGGTCGCCGCCGAGGAGGAGCGGCAGGCCGGACACCTCCGCGGCGAGGGCACCGCGCAGGCGCTCGAACCACACCAGCTTGAACAGGTAGTGCGGGTCGTCGAGCTCACGCCCGTTCGGCGCGTACACCGACCAGACCCGCAGGCCACCGCACGTGGCGGCGATCGTCCTCGGCTCGTCGTAGGGCGGCCGCTCGACGCCGCCGAGGCCGCGCCGCACGTCGTCCAGACCGATGCGGCTGAGGATGGCGACGCCGTTGCGGTGGTCGCGCCCGTGGTGCGCCACCTCGTACCCGAGCGCCTCGAGCTCCCCGCCGATCTCCGGCACGCACAGCGCATCGGTGGTGCAGCGCGTCTCCTGCAGCAGGGCGACGTCGGGCTCGTGTCGCCGCAGCCACGACACGACCCGCCCGGCGCGGGCGCGGATGGAGTTGACGTTCCACGTCACGACACGGACGCGGCGATCGGGCGTCACCCGCACAGGATGACGCCCGACCGCCGGGGGGTGCCAGCGCGCCCGGGTCGAGGTCCCGGCCGCCGACCTCGACGGGCGCTCAGAGCTTCGTGAACCGCCGCGTGGAGAGCGCCGCGAACACGAGGAGGACGGCCATCGACCACAGCAGCGCCCGGACGACGAACCAGGTCGTCGAGTGGCCGAGCAGCGCCTCCGTGTCGCCGCCGAGGACGAGCGCCCGCACGGCCCCCACCATCGCCGTCACCGGCTGGTGCTCGGCGACCGGTTGCATCCACCCGGGCATCGACTCGACGGGCACGTAGGCGCTGGAGACGAACACCAGCGGGAACACCGAGAACGAGATCCCCTGCGCCGCCTGCGCCGTCCCCGAGACCAGGCCGAGGAAGATCTGCAGCCAACTGAACGCCGCGCCGAACACGAGGCACAGCGCGAGCGCGCCGAGCGCCCCGACCAGGCCGCCGTGGACGCGGAACCCGACCGCGACGCCGACGACGAGCGTGATCACCGTGCCCCAGGCGATCAGCGCCGCGTCCGCCATGGACCTCCCCAGCAGCACGGCGCCGCGCGGCACCGGGAGCGAACGGAGGCGGTCGAACAGCCCGCTGTCGGCATCCTCCGCGACACCGACCGCGCCGCCGGCGAAGAGGCCGCTGACGGCGGCGAGCGCGGGGATGAGGAAGTCGACGTAGCGGACGGATCCGGTCTCGATCGCGCCGCCGAAGACGTAGCGGAAGATCAGCAGGAACATCACGGACGTGACGGCGTTGACCACCAGGAGCTGCGGTGTGCGCACGAACTGCCGCACGGTCCGACCGGCGTAGGTGGTGGCCGTCGCCCACGCGGTGGGTGGGCCCAGGGGTGCTGCGACGGGACGGGTGCTCACGCGGCCACCCCCGTCAGCGCGAGGAAGACCTCGTCGAGCGTGGGCCGGCGCAGCCCGACGTCGTCGAGCTCGATGCCCTTCGCGGCGAGGGCCTGCACCGCCTCCGTCAGCCGTGCCGCCCCGTCGGCGACGGGCACGGTCGCCCGCCGGCCGGGCCGGTCGAGGACCGGTGCCTCCGTGCCGAGCGCGTCGAGCACGTCGGCGGCCGTGGCCAGGTCGTCGACGTCCCGGACGCGCACCTCGACCACGTCGCGCCCCGCCCGCGACTTGAGCTCGCTCGGCGTCCCCGTCGCGATGGAGCGGCCGTGGTCGATGATCACCACGTGGTCGGCGAGCTGGTCCGCCTCCTCGAGGTACTGGGTCGTCAGCAGCACGTCGGTCCCGCTCGCGACGAGCGAGCGGATCGACTCCCACAGCTCCATCCGCGTGCGCGGGTCGAGCCCTGTGGTCGGCTCGTCGAGCAGGAGCACCCGTGGCGCGCCGACGAGGCTGGCGCCGAGGTCCAGGCGGCGCCGCATGCCACCCGAGTAGCCCTTCACCGGGCGGTCGGCGTCGTCCGCGAGGTGGATCTCGTCGAGGACCCCCGCGGCCGCGGCGCGGGCGCTGCGAGCGTCGTGGCCGAACAGGCGGGCGATCATGACCAGGTTCTCCCTGCCCGTGAGCGCGGGCTCGACCGCCGCGCTCTGACCGGCGAGGCCGATCACCCGGCGGACGAGGTCGGGCCGCCGCAGGGCGTCGACGCCCGCCACCCGCAAGGTCCCCTCCTGCGGCCGCAGCAACGTGGCGACCGCCTTCACGAACGTGGTCTTGCCGGCGCCGTTCGGACCGAGGACGGCGGTGACCGCGCCGGCCGGTGCGAGGAGGTCGAGGCCGTCGAGCGCGTGCACGTCGCGGTATCGGTGGTGGAGGCCGGTCGCCTCGATGGTGGGGGGTGAGGTGCTCATGCCGCCATCGTCCGGGCGAACCTGGTCACGGAGTGACCGGTTTCCGGAGGAAGATGTCCGGATATGCGAGCCGACCGCCTCGTCGCCATCCTCCTCATCCTCCAGACGCGAGGCCGCGTCACCGCGCGTGCGCTCGCCGACGAGCTCGAGGTCTCCGAGAAGACGGCTCGCCGCGACCTGGAGGCGCTCGCCGTGGCCGGGCTGCCGGTGTACCCCCAGGTCGGCCGGAACGGCGGCTGGCAGCTGCTCGGCGGCGGCCGCACCGACCTGAGCGGCCTCACGGCCGGCGAGGCGCGGACGCTGTTCCTGGCCGCGGGCACGGCGTCGCCGCTGGGCGCCGACACCTCGAGCGCGCTGCGCAAGCTGGTGCGTGCGCTGCCGGAGACCTTCCGCGCCGAGGCGGAGGCGGCGGCGAGCGCCGTCGTGGTCGACCCGCGGGCCTGGTGGGCGGACGACGAGGCGCCGCCGCCGCCCGAGCACCTCCCGACGCTCCAGCACGCTGTCATCGCGCGGCGCCGGCTCGTGCTCGGCTACGTCGATCGCTCCCGCGCCGTCACCGAGCGCTGGGTGGATCCCCTCGGCCTGGTCTCGAAGGGCGCGAGCTGGTACCTGATCGCCGGGACCGAGGCGGGGCTGCGCACGTTCCGCGCCGATCGCGTCCGCTCCGTCGTCGTGACCGACGAGGAGGCGCGGCGACCCCCGGGCTTCGACCTGGCGGCGGCGTGGCAGTCCGTGGTCGCGAGCATGGGCGAGCGGCGGGTGCAGGTGCGCGCGACGCTGCGGATCGACGCGTCCCACGTGCCGGGCCTGCGGATGCAGTTCGGTGGCGACATGATGCTCGCGGAGGTGGAGGGGACGCAGGAGGCCGGCCGCGAGCTGGTGATCGTGGGCGGGCCGACCGCGCTCGTGATCGCCCGCCACCTCGCCGGGTGGGGCGGCACCATCGAGGTGCTGGAGCCCGACGAGGTGCGCGCCCACCTCGCCCGCATCGGCCGGGAGCTCGCCGTCGCGTACGGGGCCGAGGTGCCGGGGTGAGCCTCAGCGCGTGAGGAGCGGCTGCGCCGCGACGAGCTGCTGGCCGTCGTCGGGCATCCCCGCGAACTGCTGGACGGCCAACCGCGCGCAACGTTGATCGAGCTCGCCGACGCGGTCGGGGAGCGAGCGCAGGAACGCACGCAGCAGGTGGCCGGGCACGATCGTCACCCCGTCCGTCCGGAGCGGTGCGTCGAGGCGCGACGCAGCGGACCCCCACACGACGAGCACCGGGCGCACCTCGAGCCGGAGCCGGGACCGCTCCCGCACCGCGGCCGCCGTCCCCGCCCCGGCCGCAGCGCACCGGGCGACCGGCTGGCGCAGGAGCCCGTCGAGCTCCGCGTCACCCGGCTCCCACGCCAGGTCGAGCACGACGGACTCGATCGCGAGCACCCCGCCGGGACCGAAGGCCACCTGCTCCACCCGCGCCCGGTCCACCGCGACCCGCTCGAGCGTCTGCCACCCGCCGCGCCGCTCGCGCCGCAGCTCCTCGGCCGTCGCCTGGGGCCCGGGCGCGACGCTCCGCCGGCCGGGCCGGTCGATCCCGTCGGGCGCGGTCAGCGCCCACCCGCCGCCGGCGACCACGGCCCACATGGCGAGCCAGGCGACGTCGGCGCCGGCGAGGCGGCCGTGCCACGCGACCAGCGCACCCGCGCACGACGCGGCCAGCGCCACCACCTCCGCCGCGATGCGCCGGCGGGTGCGCGTCGCGTGCGCGGGCTCGAGGCTCGCCATCCGCTGCAGCCGCCGCTCCACCGCTCCACCCACGCACCTTCATCGGCGCCGGGATCAGGATCCTGAAGCCGTCCCGGCGATGATGGTGCGCGTGGACCCGCTCGCGCCCACCGGCATCGAGGTGCCCGGCGGTCGGCCGCTGCCGGCGTCGGACCGCCGCCGGTTGGTGCCGCTCCTCGCGGTGACGAGCCTCGTGGCGCTGGTCGGATGCGGCGGCGGCGACGGCTCCTCGGGCGGACCCGGCACCACGCCCGGCGCCGCGAGCACCACGGCCGCACCGCCCGGCACGGGTGACGTCCCACCGGCCACGTCCGCGGCGCCGGCCGCGCCCGCCGGCGCGGTGCGAGCTCCCGAGCTGCGGGAGGAGCTGCTGGCGATGCTCGAGATGGACCAGGCGGTGCGCACGGGCGTCGCGCCCCCGGGCGATCCACGCACGCCGGACGAGCTGTTCGCCGCGATGGGCTCCGTGGACCGGGCGAACACCGAGCGGCTCCGGGAGATCCTCGACGAGCACGGCTGGCCCGGCTGGTCCCTCGTCGGGCGCGACGGCTCCACCGCCGCGTGGGCGATCGTGCAGCACGCGGACCTCGACCTCGCCTTCCAGGAGCGGGGCCTCGCGCTCCTGCGTGAGGCGGTCGAGGCCGGCGACGCATCGCCCGGGGACCTCGCCTACCTCGACGACCGCGTCCGGCGTCGCGACCGGTCGGCCGCAGCGGTACGGCACGCAGTGGGGCGTGGACGAGCAGGGCGAGTGGGCGCCACGGACACCGATCGAGGACGAGGCGGGCGTCGACGCGCGACGCGCCGCTGCCGGCCTCGGCACCATCGAGGAGTACCTCGCGGAGCTCCAGGCGATGGTCGATCAGGAGGGGTGACGCCGAGGCTCAGCGCGGCGGCGGCGACCCCGTCGTGACCACGTGGCGGGCGCGCTCGACGGCGGCGCGCACGAAGCGCTGCCTCGCGGGCGCCGAGAGGAACCTCGCCGCCGCGGCGAGCGGCAGCGCCGAGCCGGTCGCGCTCGACTCCGCGACGGCCGCCCGCGCCACCTTCACGTGGTGGGCCACGACGATCGGCGCACCGGTGCGGTCGTCCAGGGACGCATCGACGAGGGCGGCGCCCACCTCGCGCTCCGGACCGGCGAGGGCGAGCGCGACGGCCGCCTCGTGGTCGCCCGTGCGCAGCGCCTCCGCCAGCGAGCCCTCGGCCGTGCCCGGAGCGGGGGTGGTCGCGCCGCCGGTGGGACCCGCGTGGCGGCCGCCGTCCACGACGTGGAACACCGTCCACATCGCCAGACGCGCGGTGTGCGGGCCCGGGTCCTGGTGCCACGCCCAGCGCGCCGCGTTCGCGTAGGTGAGCGAGTGGGTGACGTCGAGCCACCCGTAGCCGGTGACGTGGGCGCCGCGCTCGTGACGGAGGTCGTGGCGGAGCATCCGCGTGCTCGCCGCGAGCGAGACCGCGTCGAGCACGCCGGTGATCCCCGCCCCGGCGTCCAGCGCCGCGAGCGCGGCTCGCAGGCCGTCCGCCGGGTCGGTGCCCAGCAGGGCGCCGACGAGCTCGTCGCGCCCGTCCCACGTCGGGTCGGTGCGCCCGTCGGCCGCGTCGACGGCGCCCCCGTCGAGGACGCGGACGAACCCGCGCATGTACGGCAGCTTGTCCTCGCGGGTGCTGTTCACGTGCATCGCCGTCACGTGCGGCAGCAGGTCGGCGGCGCGGTCCCATCCCACGACGTCCAGGATCTCGAACGCCTTCTGCACGTAGATCGCGCCGTGGCCGAACGCGAGGTGGTGGTCGGCCACCGGCAGCAGCGACCACCGGAGCGCGTCGCCGCGCGCCAACCCGTTGCGCAGCGCGCCCGTGAGCAGCGCGTCCGCCTCGTCGAGCCGCTCCGCCTCCACGGCGGCGCGGTAGCGGCCGGCGTCGCTCGCGCTCGCAGACGCGTCGGGCGCCGGCCTGGGACGCTCGGGGAGGCGGAGCGTCTCCTCGGCCAGCGCCGACAGCGCCTGCGCGACCGGCACCAGCCGGTCGTCACCGGACCGCTCGCGGAGCGCCGCGAGGCAGTCGGCGGACATCGCGAGCGGGTGGTCGAAGCCGTACTCGGTGCGTGCGGCAGCGCGTGCGATGCCGTCCCAGACGATGTCGACCGGATCGACGCCGGCGTGCATGAGCCGCAGCGCGTCGCGGGCGAGCTGGCCGTCGTAGGCGAGGTCGAACCCGCGCCGGAGCGACTCGAACCCCCGCCGCCGGCGCTCCTCGCCCGACGGCTCGGCGACCGCGACCACGACGTCGTCGCCCTCGACGTGCACCGCGTGCGCGGCGACGTCCTCCTCGCCGAGCACGCAGCGCCCGGTCGACACGTCGAACTTCCAGTTGTGCCACTCGCACGTGAGCACCTCGCCGTCGAGGCCGCCCTGCGTGAGCCCGTACCCCTCGTGCGGGCAGGCGTTGTCCAGCGCGTGGAACCCGGTGGAGGTGCGCACGAGCACGAGCCGGCGCCCGGCCACGCGCACCATCCGCAGCGAGCCGACCGGGACCTCGGAGGCCCGGGCGACGACGGCGCGGGTGACGAGCGGCAGGTCCGCCGGCGTCCCGTCGCGGTCCACGAGATCGGTCATGGGCAGGAGTGTCGCGCTGCCGTGGGACTTTCGCAAGCAGAAGCTTCGGTAAATAGGTGTCAGCCGGCCCCGGGCCGCACGGGCCACACGTAGCCGTCGGACCCCGCCTCCAGGTCGCCCACGTCCTCGTCCGCGAACATCGGGCCGTAGAAGTCGGGGTCCTTCCGGCGCAGGGCCACCCGATGGCTGCGGTGCAGCGCCTCGTCGCCGAGCCACGGGGGCAGGGCCGCCGCGGCGGCGAGCTCCGCCTGCGTGCGGACGTGCTCGACGCCGGCCGCACGCACGTCGTCGAGGATCTTGCGCTCACAGGTGTCGGCGTGCCCGCGCCGCACCCACTCCGCGCACACCGCGACGCCGTAGGCGGCCAGCGCCTCCTCGTGGCCGCGCCACATCGCGGCGACCGGGTGGTGCCGCCAGCCGTAGCCGGGGACGGTCACGGCACGGACGACCTGGAGCGCCTCGACCCGCTGCTTGCCGAGGCGCCGGCTGTCGAGCGACGCCGCCGACCGGGCGAAGTCCGCGTACGGCAGGAACGTCTGCACGTGGACGCGTCCCCCCGCCGACGACGGCCCAAACGCCGCCCGCCACGCGCCACGGCGGGGTTGCTGCTGCTGGTGCCGGGTACGGGCACGGCGTGGACGATCCCGACCCGACCGCCGCCGACCTCGACCCCGCCGACGCGGCGCAGGAGGTGCTCGGCCTCGACGAGCTGCGACCGGGCCAGCGCGAGGCCATGGAGGCGGTGCTGGCAGGTCGCGACACCCTCGCGGTGATGGCGACGGGGTCCGGCAAGTCGGCGATCTACCAGGTGTGCGGCGCGCTGATCGACGGGCCGACGCTCGTCGTGTCGCCGCTGATCGCGCTCCAGCACGACCAGGTGACGTCGCTGGAGCAGCTCGAGCAGCTCGACCACGGCCAGCACCCGGGTCGCCCCGTGCAGCTCGACTCCACGTCGGGGGTCCGCCGCCGGCGGGAGGTGCTCGACGAGGTGCGCGCCGGCGAGGTCGAGTTCGTGTTCCTCGCGCCCGAGCAGCTCGCGAACGAGGAGAGCTTCGACGCCGTCCGCGCGGCGCGGCCGTCCCTGGTCGTCGTCGACGAGGCGCACTGCATCAGCACCTGGGGCCACGACTTCCGCCCCGCGTACCGCGAGCTCGGGCGGTTGATCGACGACCTCGGGCACCCCACCGTCCTCGCCCTGACGGCCACCGCCGCCCCGCCGGTGCGTGAGGACATCGTCCGCGAGCTGCACCTGCGCGACCCGGCCGTCATCGTGCGCGGCTTCGACCGCCCGAACATCCACCTCGCGGGCCGGCGGTTCGTCGACGCCGACGACCGCGACGGCGCCGTCGTCGAGGCCGCCACGTCGTTGCCGGGCGACGGGATCGTGTACGTCGCGACCCGTCGTCGTGCCGAGGAGCTCGCGGCGCGCATCGGGGGCTCCCGCCCCGCGGTGGCCTACCACGGCGCCATGGCTCGGGCGGCGCGTGACGAGTCCCAGCGCGCGTTCGTCGAGGGCGACGCCGAGGTGGTGGTGGCGACGAGCGCGTTCGGGATGGGGATCGACAAGCCGGACGTGCGCTTCGTGCTGCACGCCGACGTGCCCGAGTCGCTCGACGAGTACTTCCAGGAGATCGGTCGTGCGGGGCGTGACGGCGAACCGGCTCGTGCGGTTGTGTTCCACCGCCCCGAGGACATCGGTCGCCAGCGGTTCTTCACCGCCAGCAGCGCGCACGACGACGCGCACGCCCAGCTCGTGGCGTCGCGCCTCGAGATGCTCCGGTCGTACCTCGACGTGGCCGGGTGCCGGCGGGCGATGGTGCTCGGCTACTTCGGTGAGCCGTTCGAGCCGCCCTGCGGTGCCTGCGACCGCTGCGACGCGGGGGCGGCGGCGCCGCGGGACGCCGAGGCGGGCGCGGACTGGACGGAGGGGGCGCAGGTGCGGCACGCCACGTGGGGCACCGGGACCGTGATGCAGTCGACGCCGGAGCGGCTGACGGTCCTGTTCGACGAGGGCGGGTACCGGAACCTGTCGCCCGAGCTCGTCCGCGAGGGCGACCTGCTGGAGGAGGTGGAGTGATGCCGCCCGACGCCGACGACGCGCGCGACGGCGCACCTTTCCGCAGCGGGGTCCCGCCGTCCGGCGGGATGAGCCGCGTGGTCGAGCGCAACATCCACGGCCTCCTCGAGCGGCGGGCGGCCGACCAGGCGCAGCGGACTCCCAGCCAGCGCGTGGCCGACCGCGTCACGTCGTTCACGGGTTCGATGGCCTTCGTGTTCATCCACCTGGCGCTGTTCGGGACCTGGATCGTGTGGAACCTGGGCCTGCTCGGCCTCCCGGAGTTCGACGAGTCCTTCGTGGTGCTGGCGATGGCCGCGTCGGTGGAGGCGATCTTCCTGTCCACGTTCGTCCTGATCAGCCAGAACCGGTCGAACGAGCGCGCCGACGAGCGCGCCGACCTCGACCTGCAGATCAACCTCCTCACCGAGCACGAGGTGACCCGCCTGATCACCCTGGTCACGGCGGTGGCCGAGCGGCTCGGCATCGAGGACGCCCACACCCCCGAGATCGACGAGCTGGCGAAGGACGTGCACCCCGAGCGGGTCATGGAGACGATGGAGCGGGTCGCCCGCCAGCACGCCGGCGGCTGATCGGCGGTCCGCCCCGGTCCGGGTGGTCCCTCGCGTGGTGCACGTGCACTAGGCGCGATCGTGCACCTGGACCTGTCGCCGGTCGAGGCGGTGGATGAAGCTGTCACGTCGACGGGACCCTGCACGGGTGCGTCGGTGCGGCGGCGGGGACCGCACCGGCCACCCGTCGCCTGGGTCCGCCCTCTGCGTGGACCGGCGCCCGGCGAGCCGGAGCACCTCAGGCGGCGGCACGGGTCCGGCGCAGCAGCGGATCGGCCGCGGCCAGCGCCCGGTCCGCCCAGCGCAGCACCCGCCCCGCCGCGCCGGGCGTGGCCCCGTCGACCAGGTTGCCCATGACCGCGAGGGTGATGTCGGCCGCCGCCTGCGTCCCGACCGCCACGCGGAGGCCCGAGCGCAGGAGGAGCGGGTGGCCGATCAGGAAGCTGAAGCGCCGCCCGGTGCGCAGGAACGCGTCGAACCGCTCGCCGACGTCGCGGTCGTACGCGGCCGCGGCCGTCGGGGGGTCCTCGACGAACCGATCGACGGCGAGCATGCCGCTCTCGAGCCCGTAGTCGATGCCCTCGCCGTTCATCGGGTTCACGAACCCGGCGGCGTCGCCGATCGCGACCCAGCCGGCTCCGGAGCGGCGCACGCAGCTCATGGGCAACCGCCAGGCACGCGGCTTGTCGAGGTACGGCCCGAGCGACCACGGCTCGCGGACGAGCGCCGCGTACTGGTCGAGGAGGGTGTTCAGGTTCAGCTTGCGGAAGCCCTTCATGGTGCTGAGCGCTCCCACGCCGATGTTGACCGTGCCGTCCCCCGCGGGGAACATCCAGCCGTAGCCGGGCACCGGCGTGCCGTGCTCGTCGCGCAGGGAGAGGCACGCCTCGAGGTGGCGCTCCGCGTGTCGGGGTGACGCCGCGTACGCACGGATCGCGAGCCCGAACGGCTCGTCCGGATCGCGTCCCGCGCCGACGAGCTTCGCCGCCGCGCCCTGAGCCCCGGCCGCGAGGATCGTCATCGGCGCCGAGAACGCCTCGCCCCGGGCGGTGGCCCCGACGACCGCGCCACCCTCCAGGAGCGGCAGCGCGTCGTGCTCGAAGCGCACCTCGGCACCCGCGCGCGCGGCGACGTCGAGCAGGTGGGCGTCGAACCGGTGCCGGGGCCAGACCGCGCCGTGCGACGGGAACCGCCCGCTGCTCGGCCACGCCAGCTCGCGCGTCCGGCGCCCGGCGATCATCCGCAGCCCGTCGATCCGGTGCGCCGGCGTCACGTCGATGCCCAGCTCGTCCAGCGCCGCGACCGCTCGGGGGGTGAGGCCGTCGCCGCAGACCTTGTCGCGCCCGTGCGCCCCCTTCTCGAGCACCGTCACCCGCAGCCCCGCACGAGCGGCGCGGATCGCCGCGGCCGAGCCGGCCGGGCCGCCGCCGATGACGAGGAGGTCCCGCTGGTGCACGGGCGCCAGCCTGCCAGGCCGCGGCCGGGCCGCACGATCGAGCGTGGCGACCTCGGTCACACCGGCCGGTCCGGCGGCACCGCCTCCCCGACGGCGCCGCCCGGGCGGGACCGCCCACCGCGTCGTGGGCCGTACTGTGCACCCCGTGACCGGATCCCCCCGTCCACCACGGCATCGGCGCGCGGCCCGGTTCGCGCGCGCCGCCGTCGGGTTCGTGCTGTCCCTCGGTGCCGTGGTGTCGACGGACGCCCCGCGCGCGGCGGCGATGCCGGAGCTGCAGCGGTGCGACGCCGCGGCGGAGCTCGTGCCCGGCTCGTACGGGGCCGACGTGTTCTGCCTGCAGTTCGCGCTCCTGATCAGCGGGATCCGGGTGTCGTACAACGGCGTCTACGACCAGCCGACCCAGGACGGCGTGCGCTGGTTCCAGGCGACGCACCCGCCCCTGCGTGCCGACGGGCTCGCCGGCGAGCAGACCCTCGCGGCGCTCGGCATCCTCGCGGTCGGCCGCGTCGCGCCCGTCCCGATCCCGCTGCCGGCCGGGCGGCTGCCCGGTGGGGTGCCCGGGACGTCGCTGTCCTGCCTGGCCGACGCGACGATCGAGCCCGGCGAGCGAGGGGAGTCCGTCAGCTGCCTCCAGCGCGAGCTGGGCAAGCTCGGCTTCTACCGCGGCGCGCCGAGCGGGCAGCACGACGCGGCGTCGCAGGAGGCCGTGCGGGCGTTCCAGCGCCAGCGCCCACCGCTGGACGTGGACGGGTACGCCGGGCCGAGGACCCTCGCCGCGCTCGGCATCTGGAGCGGGATCACCATCGCACGCGGCGCGACCTCCGTCCCCCGCACGCCGCCGGGCGACGTCCCCCGCGACGGCGCCGCGCCACCCGGCCCGTTCCCGGCGCCCGTGCAGCCCGAGCCGCTGTGGGGCCTGACGCCCGCCGGGATCCCGGTCTACGGGAGCAGGACGCCGTGCACCCGGGCCCAGGCCGACGTGATCGCCGCCGAGTTCGCCCGTGACGGAGCGGACGCGGCGACCCAGCAGTGGGCCGTGTACGTCGCGAGCCGCGAGGGCGGCTGCCGGTACGACGCGGTCAACATCAATCCGGCGACCCGCGACGACTCGCACTGCACCTTCCAGCTCAACGTCCTGTCCGGGATGTTCGAGCCCCGCGGCGAGCTCGGCCGGCGCGGCTGGACGCCCGAGCTGGTGAGGTCCTCGCTCGGAGCGTGCGCGGACGCCGCGAGCGACCTGTGGGTGTTCTGCGGGCGCGGCCCGTGGACGCCGCCGTACTCGTGCCGCCCGCCGTGGGAGGGCGCGTCGCTCCCGGGTCCGCCGCTGCTCCCGACCACCACGACCACGCCCGCCACCCCGGCCGGTGCCGACGCCCCGCCCCAGCCGACCGTGCCGGCCGACGCGGGGATCCCGGCCGCGCCGGCCGACACCGGCGCGACGACGACGTCGCCGGCGTCCCCGCCACCCGACGCCTGACGTCCACCTCTCACCGAGCTCCCACGGCCCTCGCAGCGGACGCACAGCTGCGCCCGAGCACAGTGGATCCATGGCCGACCACCCCCACCCCCCGCCGCACCTGTCCCGCCGCCACGCCCTCGCCGCGATCGGCGGGGGAGCGCTGGCCGTGATCGCCGCCGCGTGCCGTGACGGATCGTCGGGGACCGGCGGCACGCCGAGCCCGACCACCACGTCCGCGGGGACCGCTCCGCGGCCGCTCGCTGCGTCCGGCAGCCCGGCCGCGTCGGCGCCCGCGCCCGCGCCGACGGTCGCGACGGCCGTCACCCCGGGCGCGGAGACCGTCAGCTGCGTGCTGACGCCGGAGCTGACGCAAGGCCCCTACTACCTCGACCTCGACCTCGTGCGCAGCGACATCACCGAAGGCCGCGACGGCGTCCCGCTCGAGCTGACGCTCGTGGTCGCCGACGCCACCACCTGCAGGACCATCGCCGACGCCGTCGTCGACATCTGGCACACGGACGCAGCGGGCACCTACTCCGGCGTCGAGGGGGACCCGGGCACGTCCATGCGCGGCACCCAGCTGACCGACGCGTCGGGCGCGGCCACCTTCCGGACGATCTACCCCGGGTGGTACGGCGGCCGGCCGGTGCACATCCACGTCATGGTCCACGTCGGTGGCGACGCCGTCCACACGGGGCAGCTGTTCTTCCGGGACGAGGTGAGCGACGAGGTCTTCCGCCTGGCGCCCTACGACGCCCGCGGCGAGCGGGACACCCGCAACGTCGACGACGGCATCTACGCCCGCGGCGGGTCGCTGACGACGCTCGCGCTCGAGCCCGCCGGGACGGGCTACCGCGCCCGGATGGTGATGGGCGTGGCTGCCTGACCGCGGGCGCGCCGGCGCACGTCAGGGGCCTGCCGCGGCGGCGGCCGGCGGGCGCGTGAGGTCGGTCCCCATCAACCGCGTCGCGAGCGGCAGCGACCACGCGAGCACCGGTCCGGTGCCCAGGGCGAAGGCCACGGTCCCGACGCCGAGGCTGCCGCCGAGCACGGCGCCGATCGCGACGAGGGTGACCTCGATGCCCCAGCGCGCGACGTGCAGACGGATCCCGCGGTCCGTCAGTGCGAGCATGAGCAGCTCGATCGGGCCGAGCCCGATCGCGGACGAGACGATGCCCGTGATCGCGGCCCAGATCACGCCGAGCCCGCAGAGGAGCAGCGCGATCCGGGCCGCGGGACCCTCGCCCTCCGGCACCACCGCCAGCGCGACGTCGATCCCCAGGCCGACGCCGATCGAGCTGAGCAACGTCGCGACGCTCGGCCGCCGACCGAGCGCCCACGCCGCGGCCGTGGCGACCGCGGCCACGATCCAGGCGCCCACCCCGACCGAGACGTCGAGCACGTCCGCGAGGCCGGTGCTCGTGACGTCGTTGGGGGACACGCCGAGCCGCCCCTCGACCATGAGCGCGATCCCGAGCCCCACCCCGGCGACCGACACGGCGAACGTGGCGGCGCGGAGCGCGACGGTACGGCGCGGGCGCGGGCGCGGCGAGGGAGCTGGCGCACCTCCGGGCATGCTCAGCGCCAGGCCGCGGGTCGCGAGAGGTGGTCGGTGACGGAGCAGTCCGGCTCGAACACGAGGAAGCGGTCGAACCCGCGCAGGAACCAGCGGTCGTGGGTGACCGCGATCACGGTCCCGCGGAACTCGCCGAGCCCGGCTTCGAGGGCCTCGGCGGAGACGAGGTCGAGGTTGTCCGTCGGCTCGTCGAGCAGCAGCAACGTCGCGCCGGACAGCTCCAGCAGGAGGATCTGCAGCCGGGCCTGCTGGCCGCCGCTCAGCGTCTCGAACGGCTGCTCGGCGCACCCCTGCAGCTCGTAGCGCCGCAGCATCGCCATCGCGGGACCGCGGACCACGTCGTGGCGGTGGAGGATCTCGAGCAGCGTGCGGCCGGTCCACTCCGGGTGCTCGTGCGTCTGGCTGAAGTGCCCGGGGACCACCCCGGCGCCGAGGCGCACCTCGCCGTCGTGCGCGACCCCTTCGTCGCCGGCGAGCAGGCGGAGGAAGTGGCTCTTGCCCGCCCCGTTGCCCCCGAGCACCGCGACCCGCTCGCCGTACCAGATCTCCGCGTCGAACGGATCGGTCATGCCGTGGAGGGACAGCCCGGACACCGCGATCGCCCGCTTGCCCGTCCGTGCGCCGCCCAGGCGGACGTCGACCCGCTGGTCGCGCACGAGCTCGGGCGCCTCGTTGCGCTCGAGGAACTGGCGCAGCCGGCTCTCGGCCGCCTTCAACCGCGGTGCGAACGTCTCGCTGATCTTCGCTCGGCGCCGCATCTCGGCGACCAGCTCCTCGAGCTTGCGTCGCTCCTCCTCGTACAGGGAGTGGTGGTGCTCGCGGCGCTCGAGGTGGGCACGCCGGGCGTCGTGGTACGTCGCGAACCCGCCGCCGTGGGTCCACGCGCCGCTCGCCTCGACCGTGACGACCTTCGTCGCGGTGGCGGCGAGCAGCTCGCGGTCGTGGCTGACGTAGAGGACCGTCATCCGCGTGGCGCGCAGCTCCGACTCGAGCCATCGCTTCCCCTCCACGTCGAGGAAGTTGTCGGGCTCGTCCAGCAGGAGGACGTCGAACTCGCCGCGCAGCACCGCCTCCAGCGCGATGCGCTTCTGCTCACCGCCGCTGAACGTGCGCAGCGGCCGGTCCGCCAGCTCGCCGAAGGGCGCGCCGACGGCGCGCGTGCAGCAGGCGTCCCAGAAGACCTCGGCGTCGTAGCCGCCCGCGTCGCCCCACGCCGCGAGCGCGTGGGCGTACGACATGGGATCCGCCGCAGCCCGCGCCTCGGCCTCGGCGAGCCCTGCCGCGGCGAGCCGGACCCGCGCCGGGGCGAGCGACACCAGCAGGTCGCGGACCGTCTCGTCGCGCGCGCCGACGAACTGGCGCATCACCCCCAGGTGCCCGTCCACCGACACGGTGCCGGCGGTGGGCGCGAGCTCACCCGCGATCAGGCGCAGGAGCGTGCTCTTGCCGACGCCGTTGGCACCGACCAGCGCGGCTCGTTCACCCGGGCCCACCGAGAAGCTGACGTCGCGCAGCAGCTCCGCCCCGCCGGGGCGGCTCCACCGCACGTGGCTCACCTGGATCGAGGGCATCGGACGTCGGAGCCTAGGACGGGAGCGCTAGCATCCAGGGCTGCGTTGGAGAGGTGCCAGAGCCAGGTCGAATGGACCGCACTGCTAATGCGGGGCTCGCCTTCAAGCGGGCCGTGGGTTCAAATCCCACCCTCTCCGCCAGTGACGTCGCGAGACGCCCGCACGACCCGGACCCATCGTGGTCCGGGTCGTCCGCGTCACGGGCCGATCCCTCGGGCGGGTGGCGCCGCGTTGCGATCGTGTGACGACGATGTCAGACTTCCGCAATCTTTCCGGGCGGAGAGGGCTGACCGCATGCGCTTCGACGACCACGACCTCCACGACGGCGACTCCCGCCGGGACTTCTGGGAGGTCCCCGTCGCGCCGCTGCGCCGTTCGGGCGCGGGTCGCCGCCGCGATCCGTTCCTGCTGCGCGTCGCGATCCTCGTCGGCCTCGTCGTGCTGCTGGTGCCCGTGGCGCTCGCGGCCCGGGGCGACGCGACGTCCCCGCTCCTGCGCTCCGGCGCGACCGGCGTCGCCGCGGCGGTCCCGGAGGTGGCGCCCGCAGCGGCCGCGCCTGTCCCCGCCGCGTCCAGGCCCGGCGCGACCGTCCACGGCGGTGCGGCCGCGGCCGAGACGGCGCTGACGGCGCAGCCCGTCGCGACGGAGGCCCCCGACCCGTCGGCCGCCACCGCCCCGACCACCGTGGGGGCGGTGGCCGCTCCGACCCCGGCACGGGTGGAGGCCGCCGATCGCCCGGAGGTCGTCGTGACGGTCGCGGCCACCGTGCCGGAGGTGCGGGTCCCGGCGACGAGCTCGGAGGAGGCCGACCGCTCCACCCGCCGCATCGTCGAGTGCACCGTCGACTACGAGGTCGCTCCGGGCGACGCCTGGTTCTCGATCGCCGGCCGCTTCGACGTGGCGGTGGCCGACCTCCTCGACGCGAACGCCGCCGCCGTCGACACGGCGCTGTACGCCGGTGACACGATCTGCCTGCCCCCCGACGTGCAGGCCGCCACCACGACGACGTCGGCAGCCACCACCACGACGACCACGGCGCCACCCGCTCCGACGACCACCGTGGCGCCGTCGCCGGCACGCACCTGGAACCGGGCGGAGGTCGAGGCGATCATCCGTGAGGTGTGGCCGGACGACCTCGAGGACGAGGCGATCCGCATCGCGATCCGCGAGAGCAACCTCGTACCGACCGTGCGGAACTGGTGCTGCTTCGGGCTGTTCCAGATCTACTTCGACGTCCACCGCAGCTGGCTGGCCGGCATCGGCGTCACGAGCGCCACGCAGCTGTACGACCCCGTCGTCAACGCGAAGGCGGCGCTCGCCACGTACTACCGCGCCGGCGGCTGGGGGCCCTGGCAGACGGGCTGAACCCGTGTGGCGAAGCAGGCGCCCCGGGCTATGCTCGGTGCCCGGCGACTGCGCTCGTAGCTCAATGGATAGAGCATCTGACTACGGATCAGAAGGTTAGGGGTTCGAGTCCCTTCGAGCGCGCTGAGCAGGCTCCGCAGGTGATCGGGTGCGCGAGGGTGGGCGCATGCGACACGCCCTGAGCACGTCTCCGCAGCGGACCACCTGGAGCTGGTTGCTGGAGGTCTGGCAGCGCGCCGACCGGCACGATCTGTTCGAGTCCGGCTGGACCTTCGACCACCTCTACCCCCTCTTCGGCGACTCGTCGGAGGACTGCCTCGACGGTTGGATGAGCCTGGCGGCGCTGCTGCACGAGACCGAGCGGCTGCGCGGCGGGGTCCTCGTGACCGGGATGGTGTACCGCCACCCCGGCGTGCTGGCGAACATGGCCGCCACGCTCGACATCACGAGCGGCGGGCGGCTCGAGCTCGGGATCGGCGCCGGCTGGAACGAGGAGGAGTGCGACGCTTACGGCATCGAGCTCGGCACGATGCGCGAGCGGTTCGACCGGTTCGAGGAGGGGCTGCACGTCCTCGAGTCGCTGCTCACGCGGGATCGCACCACCTTCGAGGGCCGCCACTACCAGCTGCGCGACGCGATGGCGAACCCGAAGCCGCTGCAGCCCCGGCTGCCGGTCTGCATCGGTGGGTCCGGCCGCCGGCGCACGATCCCGCTGGCCGCGCGCTTCGCGGACCACTGGAACTTCAGCGGCTCCGACCCGGGCGAGTTCGCGGCGTGCCGCGACGCGCTGCACGCGGCGTGCGCGGCCATCGGTCGGGACCCCGGCGAGATCACGTGCAGCTTCCTGCTCCGCTGGACCGGCGACGAGGACCGGATGCTCGGCGACCGCGCCGCGTTCGCCGCCGCCGGCGCCGACCTCGCCATCGTCGCTGTGCCCAAGTCCGACGCGCCGGACGTCGTCGACCACCTCGCGGCCGTCCTCGCGTGACGCCCGCCGGGGCGGCGGAGGGCGTCCGCGTCGGGCTCTGCGGCTGGACGATCGCGATGGCGTCGTACGTCCGCCGGTTCCCGCTCGTCGAGGTCCAGCACACGTTCTACGACCCGCCTGCCGAGACCGTCCTGCGCCGGTGGCGGTCGATGGTGCCGCCGGGGTTCGAGTTCACGATCAAGGCGTGGCAGCTGGTGACGCACGAGTCGTCGAGCCCGACGTACCGGCGGCTCCGTCAGCCCCTCCCGGTCGACCAGCGCGGCCGGGTCGGCTCGTTCCGCAGCACCGAGCCGGTGCTGCACGCGTGGGAGCGGACGCTCGCCTGCGCGCACCTGCTCGGCGCGACCGCCGTGCTGCTGCAGTGCCCGCGCAGCTTCCGCCCCGTCGCCGACAACGTCGAGCGGATGCGGGCCTTCCTCGGCCGGGTCGAACGGCCGCGTGGCCGGCTGCTGTGGGAGCCCCGTGGCGACTGGCCCGACGACCTGCTCGTCGAGCTGTGCCGCGACCTGGACCTCGTCCACGTCGTGGATCCGATGCAGCGCGAGACGGTCACGCCGGAGCGCACCTACTACCGGCTGCACGGCACGACGGGGGCCCGTCACGTCCACACCGCCGCGGAGCTGCGCGACGTGCGCGACCGGGTCGCGGGGCGACCCGCGCCGTACGTGCTGTTCAACAACCTGCCACGGGTCGGTGACGCCGAGCGGTTCCTCGACATGCTCTGACGGGCGTGCCGGGGGACCGGCGAGTGGAACTCGACGGCGCGGACCGGTGAGACTCGCGGCGATGAACGAGCGCGACGAGCCCTTCACCCCGAACGTCGACGATCTCGTCGACCGCAACCGGCGCTTCGCCGAGGAGCGCTCGGGCCAGGACGCCGGGCTCGCGCTGCGCCCCCGCCGCAAGCTCGCCGTGGTCGCGTGCATGGACAGCCGGATGGACATCTTCGCGATGTTCGGCCTCGAGCACGGCGAGGCGCACATCATCCGCAACGCCGGCGGCGTGGTGACCGACGACGTGATCCGCTCGCTCGTGCTGTCGCAGCGCCTGCTCGGGACGCAGGAGATCATCCTCGTCCACCACACCAACTGCGGCCTGCAGGCCGTGACCGACGACGGCCTGAAGGACGACATCGAGCGCGACACCGGGATCCGCCCCGCGTGGGCGATCGAGGCGTTCACCGACCCGTTCCGCAACGTCCGCCAGAGCATCGCGCGGCTGAGGGCGAACCCGTTCGTCGTGCACAAGGAGCACATCAGCGGCTTCGTCTACGACGTCGCGACCGGGGTGCTGATGCCGTGCGAGGAGGGCGACGGTGGCGACGAGGCCACGGGCGCCGAGGCCGGCGGCGACGAGGCCGGCGGCGACGAGGCCCGGCTCGGGGAGCCCGTCCCGGGATCGGCGCGCCGGACCTCGGGACGCTGACGCGACCGGCGCACGGGATCCGTGCCGCCGCCGGCGGTCATCCCCGCCGAGGCTGCAACGGGACCGTCGGGCCGCCGGCGCCGGCACCGATGCCGTCGACGAGCTCCCGGAGGGCGTCCACGCTCGTCCGCCGCTCCCGCCAGCCGAGCTCCTCGCGAGCCCGCGTCGAGTCCAGGATCGGCGTGCCGAGCGCCATGTCGAGCCACCCCGCCTCGCTCGGCTGCAGCCGGAGGCGGAACGACGCGTCCGCGGCCGCCCGCAGCGCCCACGCGGGCACCGGCAGCGTGCGCCCGCCCACCGCCGCCGCGATGAGGCGCGGCGTCAGCACGGGCTCGGCCGCCACGTTGAACGCACCGCGGACGTCGCGCACCACCGCCAAGCGGTAGGCCTCGGCGATGTCGTCGGCGTGCGTCGCCTGCACCACGAGCCGGGGGATGCTCGGCACGAGCCGCAGCACCCGCGGGAGGTGCCACGGGACCAGCTTCCCGAGGAAGATCCGGTGCTGCTCGGACGCCGCGGCTCGCTGGAACACGAGGCTGGTGCGCATCCGCACGAGGCGGAGGTCCGGAACGTGCCGCTCGACGTCGTCCAGCACGCGCTCCTGCTCCGCCTTGTGCCGCGAGTAGGTGCTCGACGGGATCCCGGTCGTGGGCCACGACTCGTCCACCGGGCGGTCCTTCGGGCCGCGCGAGTACGCGCCGACGGAGGAGGCGACGATCGCCGCGGGCACCCCGTGGCGGACCACGGCGTCGAGCAGCCGGCGCGTGCCGTCCACGTTCGTCGCCCGCATCTCCGGCTCGTCGCGCTGGGGTTGGATCTTCCAGGCCAGGTGCACGACCGCGTCCGCGCCCGCCAGCAGGTCGAGCGGGTCGCGCGAGATGTCGGCCGCCGCCCAGGAGACCTTGGGCAGCTCCCAGTCGGGCACGCGCCGCGCCACGCCCAGCACCGACGTCACCGAGGCGTCGCCGGACAGCAGCCGGACCAGGCTCGATCCGATGTTCCCCGTCGCTCCGACCACCACCACGCGCATGGCACCCCCGTACCCGCCGCGCCCGCGCCGCCACCGTGACGGGCGGCGCCGGGACGGCTCGGTCAGGTCAGGTCGGGCGGCGGCAGGTCGCCGGCCCTCGCGAGGCGCGGGCGCAGCACCCGCTTCCACAGCACGAGCAGCACGATCGCCACGATCGCCACGATGACGACCCCCTGCAGGATCCCGACGTAGTCGCCCACGTCCTCCCACCGGTCACCGAGGATCGCGCCGGCGGAGATGAGCACGACGTTCCAGACCAGCGACCCGGCGGCGGTGAAGAGGGTGAACCTCCCGAGCGGCATCCGCCGGAAGCCGGCGGGGACGGAGACGACGGACCGGATCAAGGGCACGCACCGCCCGAGCAGCACGGCCACCTGGGAGCGGCGATCGAACCACGCCTCGGCGCGGTCGAGGTCCTGCTCCTTCAGCGTGAACCACTTCCCGAAGCGCACGACGAACCGCCGGAGCCGCACCGGGCCGATCCACGCCGACAGCGCGTACAGGACCCAGGCGCCGACGACGGACCCGACGGTGGCGGCGGCGAACATCCCGAGCAGCGACGCGTCGCCTCGTCCGGCGACGAAGCCCGCCAGGGGCAGGACGATCTCGGACGGGATCGGCGGGAAGATGCTCTCCAGCGCGACGAGGAACGCCACGCCGACGTAGCCGAGGGCGTCGACGACGTCGGTCACCCATTCCGTCAGGTCGCCGAGCACGAGGGGACAACCTAGATGACGCCCCGCCGTGCGTCCCGGTCGCCTCGCGGGTGGGCGAGCCACCGGCACCTCGACCTTCGCACGCGGCCGGGTCGGCGCCGTGCGGGCCGGGGCGTCAGCCGGGCGAGGCGTCCCCGGCCACCAGCGGGAGCTCCCAGCGCCAGATCGGGCCGTCCTCGGGATCGTGCACCTCGGCGGTGAGGGTGAAGCCCGACCTCCGCAGGACCGACGTGGACGGGTTGTCCTCGGCCAGCGTGTGGGCGACGACCGTGCGCACGTCCCGGTCCCGCGCCCGGCGGACGAGCTCCTCGACGGCGGCGGTCGCGATCCCACGACCGCGCCGGGCCGGCGCGACCGCGTACCCGATCTCGACCCGGCCGTCGGCCGGCGGCCCCTTGTACCCGCCGAGCCCGATGAGCGATCCGTCGGCACCGAGGATCAGGTGCGTGCCCCAGGGGTCGTGCGGCGAGCGGCGCGCCTCGGCCGCGGTGTGCGGCAGGGCCTCCGGGAAGCCGGCCCAGCCGGGCTCCACGTGCACGTGGAAGCGGCTCGTGAACACCTCGTCGCCCTCCACGAGGGCCTCCAGCCAGTCGGGGTCAGCCGTGACCAGCGTGATGCGCTCCACCGGGCTCCACCTCCTCGCTCGCCGCGTCGGCCGCCGGTGGCGGCACCCCACCGGACGCGAGCCACGCCTCGTGGGTGGCGTGCGTCCGCTCCCAGAGCCGGTCGAGCGCCTCGGCACCCGCACCCCCGAGGGTGAGGCCGAACCGAGCGCTCAGCGCCTCGAACCACTCGTCCTTCGTGGCGAGCGTGCGCTCGGTGCTGCCCGTCCCCTCGATGCGGCTGAGCACCTGCCCCCGCAGGACGTCGATCCCGTCAGCGTCCCGCCGCTGCACGGTCACGAGCTTCGCGAAGCCGGAGTCCGGCGACGTCGACAGGAACGCGTGCCGCGTCGCGAAGGCGTCCATGCCGACCGGCGCGGCCTGGAAGGCCATCCCGCCGAACGAGGCGCCGGCGCGGTGGCGCAACCGCCAGTCGGCGAAGGGCACGTCGCTCACGGCGAGGCCGAACTCGAACGGCCCCTGGCGGTAGCAGCCGGGCGCCAGCGGGAGCGGTTCGTGCAGCGCGTCGCCCAGGCCGGCGTCCACGTACCACACGCCCTCCGGCTGCTCCGCTGTCGGCAGGTCGTGCACGAGCACCACGAGGTGGTCGTCGATCCGGTCCTCGAGCGGCCCGCCGGCGTCGTGGACGCCGCCGCGGTGCAGCGTGACCCGGTAGCCGAGCGCGCCGAGCACGAGGCTGAGCGCGCCGTTGAGCTGGAAGCAGTACCCGCCGCGACCGAGGCGGGCGATGCGGTGCACCGACGCCACACGGTCGACGGCCCAGCGCTCGCCCATGTGGATCCACGTCGTCTCGTACGGGACCCGCTCGACCTGCGCCCGGTGGAGCCGGAACAGCGCGTCGACCGACGGCGCCTCGGGTTCGACGCCCAGCCGCCGGAGGTAGGCGAGGACGTCGTCGCCGAGCCGGCTCACGTGACCGGTTCGAGCAGGACCAGCGGGATCGTCATGATCGTCCGGTCCACGGCGTTCGTGCTCGTGAGGGCCCGGTCGCTCGGCATGGCCGAACGCTACCGCGCCGCCGACGGCTGCTGGCCGGCCATCGACAGCAGCGTCGTCACGGTGCGCCAGTTGCGCATCGTCCCCTGCTGCAGCCCACCCCGCGCGCTGCGGGTGAGGTCCGCCGCGAGCTTGCTGCGCCCGACGCCGCCGGGCAGGCGCAGGTGCACCTCGCGCCCGACCGCGACGGCTTCCTCCGGTGCGTAGGAGCCCACGTCGAACCCGAGCGCGGCGGGCGCCGTGCCCCCGAGGAACACGACGTGGAGCTCGGAGGCGTCGACGCCGCCCGACGCCCACGGGTTGGCCTCGACCACCGCCGCCAGCTCGTCGCGCGTCCGCACGACGACCTCCGGCTGCACGTCCGTCCCCGCCGCGATCGCCGCCCGCAGCCGTGTGGCGACGGAGGCGGTCGACACCCGGCTCCCGGGTGCGCGCAGCACGACGTTGCCGCTCTGGATGTACGTCCGAACGTCGGTGAAGCCCGCGCCCTCCACCACGCGCCGCAGGTCGGCCATCGGCAGCTTCGTCCGGCCGCCGACGTTCACGCCGCGCAGCAGCGCCACGAGGACCGTCACGGCGACCCGTCAGGCGCCGGCGGTCGGGATCGGCATCCCCGGCTTCCACTTCGTCGACTGCAGGCCGATCACGTTGTACGGCTCCGTGTCGATCTCGTCGAGCTCCAGCTCGCCGGCGAGCACCCGCCGCTTCCACTCCTGGTGGTCCGGCTCCATCGCGTGGAACTCCGGCATCACCTCGGCCGCGAACAGCTCGAGCGCCTCGCAGATGTGCTCGTGGCGGTTCCGACCGGCCTGGTTGAGGAGGATCACCTGGTCGACGTTGGACTCGGCGAAGCGGTGCAGCTTCTCGCGGATCGTGGCCGGCGAGCCGATCAGGCCGCCGCCCTGCGCCTTCTGCCCCGCAGCGGTCGCCTTCCAGGTCTGGTACTCGTCCCAGAGGCTGACGGTGCCCGGCACGACCGGGCCGTGCTCGTTGTAGAACCGCAGCGCGAACTGGAAGAACGTCGAGCCGTCCGCGCGCTGCTGGGCCTCCTCGTCGGTCTCGGCGCACATGAACTGGCTCACGATCGCGATGTTGGGGTTGGTCGCGTAGGGCCCGAGCAGGTCGAGGCGCTTCGTGAACGAGTTGTAGTAGGCGTTCACCCAGGCCCGCGCGGCCTCGGCGGACACGAACTGGAAGCCGAGCGCTCCGATGCCGCGGCGGCCCGCCATCTCGATCGTCTCGAGCTGGCTGCACGCCACCCACAGCGGCGGGTGCGGGTACTGGCGGGGCTTCGGGATGACGTTGCGGAGCGGGAAGTCGAAGTGCTCGCCGTGGTACTCCCAGCCCTCCTCCCAGAACATCGGCATGAGGCAGCGCATCGCGTCCTCCCAGACCGAGCGCTTGTCGCGGAAGCGGCGGTCGAACGGGTGCAGCTCGGTGACGGAGCTGCCCTCCCCGACGCCCAGCTCGACGCGCCCGTGGCTGAGCAGGTCGAGCGTGCTGACGCGCTCGGCCACGCGGGCCGGGTGGTTGGTGGGCAGCTGCACGATGCCGTGCCCGAGGCGGATGCGCGTCGTGCGCTGGCTCGCCGCAGCGAGGAACACCTCCGGCGCGGAGGAGTGGCTGTACTCCTCCAGGAAGTGGTGCTCGACCTCCCACGCGTAGTCGAAGCCGAGCCGGTCGGCGAGCTCCACCTGGTCGAGCGCGTGGTTGAGCAGCTGGTACTCGTCGTCGCGCGACCACGGCTTCGGCAGCTGCAGCTCGTAGAAGACCCCGAACCTCACGATGTGACCCCCCGGTCGTGTGCCCGGCCGAGGCTAGCGACGGGTCGAGCGGACCTCCCGCTCCGAGCGCCTCAGGGCGTGGGCGGCCGGTCCCGCTTCGGGGGCCACCGGTTGGCGCGCTCACCCTGGGCGGCCAGTCGAGCGGTCTCGGCCACCCGCTTCGCACGGGTCGCCGACGTCCGCGCCTGGACGATCCACTCGAGGATGCCGCGCCGCGCCGATCGCGGGAAGCACTCCCACTCCTGCGCGGCAGGCGGGTGGGCGGCCAGCGCGGCGGCCAGGTCGTCGGGGACGACGAGGTCCTCCACCGCGTCGAGCAGGGTCCACGAGCCGTCGGCGCGTGCCCGTTCCACGGCTGCGCGGCCGGCCTCCAGCATCAACCCGGCGCGCTCGAGGCGCGCGACGCGCTCCTTGTTGGGGCGGCTCCAGCCGCTGCGGGCCTTGCGCGGCGTGAACCGCAGCATCGAGCGGTCCGCGTCGAGGACCCTCGGCGTCGAATCGACCCAGCCCACGCACAGCGCCTCCTCGACGGCGTCGGCGTACGGCACGGCCGGACGACCGGTGTGGCGCTTCCACGACACCAGCCACGCCCCCGGGGATCGCGCGTGGTGCTCGACGAGCCACGCCCGCCACGCCGCACGCGTCTCCGCGTGCACCTGCGCCCGGCCGTCGTCGATGGCCACGTCCCCAGCATCCCGCACGCGCGCCGCCACGTCGAACCGATCGCCCCCTCCCCGGCTCAACCCACGGCCAGGTGCCGCACGGCGTCGTGCTGGACGCCCCGCTCCGGACCGGCCATCGGCCGGTGCGCGGCCACGTGGGCGAGCGCGTCGTCGAGCGTGACGCCGCGGCGGACGACGAGGGCGGCGGCCAGCGTCCCCGCGCGCCCCTTGCCGGCGCCGCAGTGGACGATCACCCGCTCACCGGCCCGCAGACGCTCCTCGACCTCGCGCACCAGGGCGACGAACGTGCCGGCGTCAGGCACGGACAGGTCGGGCACCGGACGCCACATCGCGCGACCGCCCTCGTGCTCCTCCAGCCAGGCCACGTACGCCGGGTACCGCTCGGCCAGCTCGTGGCGCTCGCTCAGGCACACGACGGTGGTCGCCGCCACGTCCCGCAGCGCCGCCTCCGGGGCCGGACCCACGCGGTGCTTGCCGCACAGCCACAGCCTGCCCGTCGCCCCGTCCGCGCTCGGCGGCAGCGGGATCTCGTCGATCCCGCCGTCGATCGATCGGCCGCGGGGCCACGGCCCGTGCCCGTTCAGAGCCACCCGCGGCGCTTGAAGTTGCGGTACAGCAGGACGCACAGCACGACGATCGTGACCAGGACCGCCGGGTAGCCGTAGCGCCAGCGCAGCTCCGGCATGTGGTCGAAGTTCATGCCGTAGATCCCGGCGATCATCGTCGGCACCGCGAGGATCGCGACCCACGCCGAGATCTTGCGCATGTCCTCGTTCTGCCGCATCCCCACCTGCGCGACGTTGACGTCGAGCGCGCTCGTCAACAGCGCGTCGAGGGTCTGCACCCGCTCCGCGATCCGCCGGGCGTGGTCGGCGACGTCGCGGAAGTAGGCGCGCTGGTCCGGCAGCACCGGCGACGCCGGGCCCGAGGCGAGCCGCTCGAGGGGCTCGACGAGCGGCAGGACCGCCTGGCGCAGCTCGAGGACCTCCCGCTTCACCCGGAAGATGATCTGCGCGTGCGCCGAGGTCGGCTGGGAGAACACCGCCTGCTGCACGACCTCGATGTGCTCCTCGAACCGTCGCAGCGCCTCCTCGTACTCGTCGACGATGTGATCGGCGATCGTGTACACCACCTGCCACGGACCGCAGGCGAGGTCCTCGGGGTTGGCCTCGAGCTCGGCGCGCACCTCGGCGAGGCTCGTCGCGCCGTGGCGGACGGTCACCACGAAGTGGTTGCCCACGAACAGCATCACCTCGCCGAGGCGCACGAGGTCGCCGGAGTCGACGACCGGCGGCGTGGCGCCCACCGCCGTCGCGCCGCTGCCGCCCACGAACTCGACCGTCTTCAGGACCATGAACCAGAACGCGCCGTCGTAGCGCTCGAGCTTGGGGCGCTGGCGGGCGTGGACCGCGTCCTCCGCCGCGAGCGGGTGCAGCGAGAACTCCGCCGCGACCTGGTCGAGCTCCTCGGCCGTCGGCTCGACGAGCCCGAGCCAGACGAACTCCGAGTCGGGGTCGTCGTGGGGGAGCGGCGAGGGACGGCCCGGCGTCACGGCGCAGCGCCGACCGTCGCGGTAGATGGCGCGGTCGACGATCACCTGGGCTCCCTCCGGACGCTGACCTGGGCGATCAGTCTCGCGCGCGGCCACCATCCGTCCGCGGGCGGGGCTGCAGGCGGTACCCCACGCCCGGGATCGCCTCGATGCGCGGGAGGTCGACCCCCTCGCCGATGAGCCGCCGCAGGCGGTAGATCGCGTTGCGCAGCTCCCGGCGGCGGTCCGAGCGATCGCCCCAGCCGGCGTGCGCGAGCTGTGCGTAGGTGAGCGGCTCTCCCTCGTGGTCCATCAGCGCGACGAGCAGCCGGAACTGCAGGTGCGGCAGCTCCACGGCGCGCTCGCCCACGGCCGCCTGGTGACCGGCGACGTCGACGCGCAGCCGGCCCGACGTGCGGACCGGCGCTCCGTCGCCCGGATCGAACGGCACCCCGTGTGGCGCGGTCATGGTGGCGCCGCACGCTGTCATCCCGATGTTTCGGCGGCGTGTCGCGACGGTTGTCACCCCGTGAACGTGGGGGCGCGCGCTCGCCTCAGCCGGCCGTCGCCGGGACGAGGCCGCGGCGGCGCGCGGCCTTGGCCGGCGGGTCGTCCGTGAGCAGCCCGCGGCGTCGCAGCACGCCCCGCTCGACCCGGCCGAACACGCCGTCGACGAGGATGCCGATGACGAGGATCACGACCATCGTCGCGATCAGGCTCTCGGCGTTCGAGAACTCCCGGGCGAACTGGAGCCGCTGGCCGAGCGAGCGCGTCCCCGGGATGATCACGAGCAGCTCGCCCGCCATCAGGCTTCGCCACGAGAACGCCCACCCCTGCTTGAGGCCGGCGATGACCGACGGCATGGCGGCCGGCACGACCACGTCGCGGTAGAGCGCGACGCCCCGGGCGCCGAGGGTCCGCCCGACGCGGCGCAGCGCGGGCGGCACGTTGTCGATCCCGCCGATGATCCCGTTGGCGATGGAGGGCGCGGCGCCGAGGACGACGACGAAGAGGATCGACGAGTCGGTCAGGCCGAACAGCAGGATCGCGAGCGGGAACCAGGCGATGGACGGCATCGTCTGCAGGCCCGTGATGAGCGAGCCGATCGCGACCCGGAGCACCTTGACCCGCGTGACGGCGATGCCGACGAGGCCGCCGATCACGAGCGAGACGGCGAAGCCGATCAGGGCTCGCCGCGAGGTGTGCCCCACCGCCTCCCACAGCTCGGCGGTGCCGATGTCGTCGCGGAGCCGGCGGGCGACGTCGACGGGGCCCGGCAGCACGTACGAGGGGCGCCACTCCCGCCACACGGCGATCTGCCAGACGAGCACCACGATCCCGACCGCGACGACCTTCGGCCAGGTCGCGCCCCAGAGCCGGGCGCCCGCCGAGCGGCGGGCCACCGTCGTCATCTCGAGGCGGTCGAGGCCCTCGAGCTCGCGGTCGAGGGTGTCAGCGGTCGGCATGGCGCCGCACCTCCTCGCGCAGGCGGACCATCACCTCGGCGGCGACGGCGGACACCTCCGGCGACTCGATCCGCCGGGGCCGCTCGACCAGCACCGGGAACTCCTGCACCACCCGTCCCGGGCGGCTCGACAGCAGCACGATGCGGTCGCCCAGGCGGGCCGCCTCGCGGACGTTGTGCGTCACGAAGAGCACCGTGAGCCGCTGCTCGGCGGCGACGCGCTCGATCTCGTCGTGGAGGACGTCGCGCGTGATCGCGTCCAGCGCGCCGAAGGGCTCGTCCATCAGCAACACGTCCGCGTCCTGTGCGAGCGCGCGCGCCAGGGCGACGCGCTGGCGCATCCCACCGCTCAGCTCGTGCGGGCGCTTGTCGGCGAAGGTGCGCAGGCGGACGAGCTCGAGCAGCTCGAGCGCCCGCTCACGCCGCGCGGCCCGCCCGACGCCGCGGAGCTTCAGCGCCAGCTCCACGTTGGCCGCTGCCGTCCGCCAGGGCAGCAGCGACGCGTCCTGGAACATCAGCGCGGCGCGACCCGCGACGTGGACCTCGCCGACGGTCGTGGCGTCCAGGCCGGCCACGAGGGACAGGAGCGTCGACTTGCCGCAGCCCGACGCGCCGACGATGCACACGAACTCGCCGCGCTCGACGTCGAGCGTGACGCCGTCGAGCGCGGTGACGGCGCTCGTGCCGGCGCCGTAGCGCTTCGAGACCGCGCGCAGCCGCACGGCCGGCACGCCGGAGGGGGAGGAGCGCGCGGGGTGCGGGGGGGCGGCCGCTTCGACGGTGGCGTCGGGGCTGAGGATCGTCATGCTGGCTCCTCGATCGGGTCGAGCCCCCGCTCGGCGAGGACCTCGTTGAGCAGGGTCAGGTCGTAGATGCCGTCGAGCTCGACCGGGTCGAGCAGGCCCACCGCCTGCGCGTCCTCGGCGGAGCCGGCGAGCGAGGCGGCGATGGGGTCGACCGTGAAGGTCAGGTTCTCGAAGCTGCTGGCGATCACCTCGGGCGACGTCTCCTGGTCGGTGATCTCGCCGATCTGCGCGATCACGTCGGCCTGCGCGGCGGCCGGATCCGCCTCGATGAGCTCGACCGCGTCGACGAGGCCGACCAGGACGGCCTTGACGAGCTCCGGGTGCTCCTCCAGGAACTCGGTCCGCACGATGACGTGGGTGGTGACGTACTCCCCGCCGGTCTCGGGCCACAGGTCGCGCTCGTCGACGAGCACCGTCCCGCCCCCTTCCTGGATCAACCGAGTCGCCCACGGCTCGGGGACCCAGGCGCCGTCGATCGCGCCGGAGGCGAACGACTCGAGGCTGCTGGCGTTGGACTGGGGGAGGATGGTGACGTCGCCGCCGCCCTCGGGCGTCGTCTCGTAGCCCTCCTCGGCGAGCCACGCCCGGAGCGCCACGTCCTGGGTGTTGCCGAGCGACGGGCTGGCGATCGTGCGTCCGGCGAGCTGCTCGACCGCGGTGATCTCGGGCTTCACCACGAGGTAGGCGCCACCGGACGTGCTGCCGGACACGATCCGGATGGCCTCGCCGCCCGACTGGGCGAAGGCGTTGATCGCCGGGTTCGGGCCGATGAAGGTGATGTCGATCGCGCCGGCGAACAGCGCCTCGGTCGCCTCCGTGCCGGCGTTGAAGGTGAACGTGTTCAGCTCGACGCCGTCGCCGAGCGCGTCCGCGAAGAGCCCCTCGGCCACCCCCACCAGCGCCGGCGCGTGGGTCACGTTCGGGAAGAAGCCGAGGTTGACGGTCCCCCCGAGCGGCGCGGCCGGCTCGCCGGCCGCGGTGGTCGCCGGCTGCGTGGCCGGCGGATCGGCCGCGGCAGCGTCGTCCTCGTCGCCGCAGCTCGCGAGCACCAGCCCGGCGAGGGCGAGCGCGGCGACCGCGAGGCGGCGGGTGGGGCGGGGGGATCCGGACATGCGTGCTGCTCCTGGGTTGTCCACCGGAACGGTGGAGAAGGCAGCAGCACCCTAGCCCGAATCCCGACAAAGTCAATCGGGATTGTCGGCCATGCCGACCACGAGCGGTGGCCACCCCGGGTCGTCGCTCCACGCGCCCGGCTCCGCCAGGAGCTCGTGCACGACGGCGGGCAGCCGTCCCGCGGCGACGTCGGCGACGGTGACGTGGTCGAGCACCCGCCGCAGCGCGCTGCGCACCGCGACCCACACCTCGCGCAGCGGCTGCGCCGCCCCGGGGAAGTCCGCCGCCGTGGGACGGATGCCGCGCACGGCCGCGAGCGGTCCGTCGACGGCCCGGACCACGTCCGCGAGGGTGACCTCCCCGGCCGGGCGGGCCAGCCGGTACCCGCCGTCGGAGCCGCGCCGGGCCGTGACGATCCCGGCGCTGCGGAGCTCGCCGAGGATGTTCTCCAGGAACCCGAGCGGGATCCGCTGCGCCGCCGCCAGCACGGCGCCCTTCTGCGCCGCGCCGCCATCCGCCGCCGCGAGCTGGACGCAGGCCCGGAGCGCGTAGTCGGCCTTCGCGGAGATGCGCACCGCGCCAGCATCGCACCCCCACCCGCGGCGGGGGCACGGGAGGCCACCGGTAGGCTCCTCGCGCACCCCACCCCCGGAGCTCCCGTGACCAGCCCTCGGCGCCCCTCCCAACCGAGCCGTCGTCCGCAGCCCGCACGTCGCCAGGGCGCGGCGGCGCCGCGCGGCGCCCGTGCGGGCTCGTCCGGCGCTCGTTCCGGGCGCGGCGCCGCGCCGTCCGCGACGGGCAACCGTTGGCTGCCGGCCGCCGCCGCCGCCGGGGTGCTCGCGGTCGTCGTCGTCGCGGGGATCTCCGGGCGCGGCGAGGGCAGCGCCGCCGAGCCGCCGCCGCCCGCCGCGGTCAACCCCGGCGACGTCGGCCAGGACCTGACGGTCCCCGCGTCGACCCAACCCAACGTTGCGGTCGCCACCACGGCGGCGCCGATCGCGAAGACCTCGTTCGCGCAGCCCGTCACCAAGGGGCACCAGGGGGCCGACGTCGAGCGCCTCCAGCAGCGCCTCACCGAGCTCGGCTTCGCGCCCGGACCGGTCGACGGCATCTACGGCGAGCTGACGCAGCAGGCGGTGTGGGCCTACAAGAAGCTCGTCCTCGAGACGCCCTACCAGGAGCTCGCGGCGAGCGACGCCGCATCGCTGGTGACCGACGAGCTGTGGCAGCAGATGCAGGACCCGATCCAGGTCCAACCACGGCGCCCCCAGCCCAGCGGGACGCACGTCGAGATCTACCTGCCCCAGCAGGTGATGGCGGTCTTCACGGACGGCCGTCCGCGGCTCCTCGCGCACATCGCGTCCGGGAAGCTGAACCCGGACGGCACGCCCGAGGTGTGGTGCGAGCTCGTGAAGTACAACACCGGGGTCAACGGCGAGCCGCTCGAGGAACCCGTCGAGCGCGACGAGTGCGGCGTGTCGAAGACGCCCGGCGGGGTGTTCGAGTTCTACCGCCGCTACGAGGGCAACCGCCAGAGCCCGCTCGGCGGCATGTACAACCCGGTGTACTTCAACTACGGCATCGCCGTGCACGGCGCGCAGAACGTGCCGCGCGAGCCGGCGTCCCACGGGTGCATCCGCATCCACATGACGCTCGCCGAGGACTTCCCGGCGCTCGTCGCCAACGGCGACCGGGTGTACGTGTGGGGCCACGACGGCAAGGAGCCCGAGCAGTACACGAAGCAGGAGACGATCCCGCCGTTCAACTACCGGAACCCGGACTCCACCACGACGTCGTCCTCGACGACGACGACGTCGTCGACCACCACGACGACCCTGCCGGAGGCGTCCACCACGGCCGCCCCGGCCTTCACGTCGCCGGGGACGGCGCCGTCCACGGCGCCACCCGTGCCGGCCACCACCGCGGCCGCGCCGGCCACGACCGCCGCCGCGCCGACGACCGAGGACGCGTCGACCGGCCCCTGAGGCGTGCAGGCGCTCGACCGGCTCGCAGCCTCAGCGGTGGACCTGGATGAGCCCGTTGCGGATCCCGGAGGCGACGGCCTCGAGCCGGGAGTGGACGTTGAGCTTGCGGATGATGTTGTGCACGTGGTTGCGCACCGTGTTCACGCTGACGAACAGGTCCGCCGCGATCTGCTCGGTGGCCGCACCGTCGGCGAGGCGCTGGAGCACCTCGGTCTCGCGGGCCGTGAGCGACTCGGTCGTGGCGGTGCCGGGACGCAGGAGCTTGAGCACGCGGCTGAGCACGGAGGGCGCGAACACGGCTTCGCCGCGGGCGATGGCGCGGATCGCGGACACCAGCTCGGACACGGCCTGCTCCTTCAGCAGGTAGCCGTGGCACCCCGCCTCGACCGCCCGGGCGACGGACCAGTCGTCGCTCCACGCGCTGAGCACCAGCACCTTCGTGGACGGCGACGCGCTCGCGATGTCGGGGATGAGCGCGGTGGCGTCCTCGCCGTCGGCCAGCCGCAGGTCGAGCAGCACCACGTCGACGTGACGTTCACGCAGGACCTGCAGCGCCCCGGCAGCGGTCCCGGTCACCCCGACCACCTGGAGGTCGGTCTCCGCGCGCAGGATGTCGGCCAGCGCGCTCGCCACCATCTCGTGGTCCTCGACCATGAGGACCGTGAGCACCGTGCCGTTCACCGCACGGGATCATAGGCGGCGACGTCCGCCGTGCACGGGGTGCTCACGGCCAGAGGCGCGTGGCGACCTCGCCCCACAGGTCGCGGAAGGCGGCCGCCGCGAGCGTCGACGGCGCGAACGTCTGCACGGGTGCTCGCGCGACGCCCATCCGCTCGATCGCGCTGGTGCTCGGCACCACGGTAGCCAGCAGGTCCGGGCGCTGCGCGGCGAGCGAGGCTGCGAGCTCGCGCTGCAGGCGCTTGCGCCGGTCGAGCATCGACACGTACGGCGCCAGCTGCGGGCGGTGCCGGCCGGATCGGCCCTCGAGGAAGGAGCCGAGCTGGTCGAGGGTCCTCGCCGAGAGCGTCGTCGGGATGGTCGGCACGAGGAGCACGTCCGATGCCGCGAACACGCCCTCCGTGGCCAGCGTGATCCCGGGCGGGCAGTCGAGCACGGCGACGTCGTAGGAGGCCCGGAGCGGGTCGAGGAGCGCGCCGAGCCGCGCGCGGGGGCGCTTCGTCGCGTCGAGGAGCACGTCCAGGTGGCGGAGGGAGAAGTCGGACGGGACGACGTGCAGCGCCGGGTGGTCCGTGCCCCGTACGTGCGCGCCGAGGGCGCCCTTGGTGCCGACGAGCCGCTCGGCACCACCCTTCACCTCGGGCGCGACGCGGAAGAAGAAGGTGGCCGCGCCCTGTGGATCGAGGTCCCACAGCAGCACCCGCGCGCCCGAGCGGGCCGCCTCGTGCGCCAGGTTCACCGCGCCCGTCGTCTTGCCGACACCGCCTTTGATGCTGTGGAGCGCGACGACCTTCACGTGCCGGCCTCGAGCCGCTCCAGCGGTGCGAGCAGCTCGTCGAGCGCCTGCCGGGTGGGCTTCGTGTCGTACTCGGCGAAGCGCTCGCCGAACTCGGCGCGTGCCCCGGCGCGGCGCTGGTCGAGGCGCTCGGCCAGCTGGCCGATCGCCACGATGGTGTCCGCGGGTGCGCCCGCGACGGACATCTCGTGCGGGAGCTGGTGCAGGCGGGCCACGTGCACCTCGGCGTCCTGGTGCTCGCCCAGGTTGTCCTGCAGGACCTTCAAGCGCTGCACGAACGCCTTGCGCTCTCGGGTGCCGAGGAGGCCGCCGAAGCACTCGATCAGGTACCGCAGCTTCTTGCCGTCCTTGCGCAGCTCGTGCAGCTCCTCGGCAGGTGTGGCCGCGTCGATCGACCGGCCGCGCTCGATCAGCGTGCGCTGCGCGCGCCGGATCCGCCGCGCGACGACGGTGCCGAGCGGATCGCGGGCCGCGGGCGCGCCGTCGCCCGTGGGCGAGCTCGCGAGCCAGCCGCGCCACCCGTCGAGGACGCCGCGGGCGCGCTCGGCGGCCAGCGTCGCCGACAGGACCTCGTGAGCGTTCGACTGCTGGCGCTGCAGGTGGGCCCGCACCGGCTGGAGGGCCACCTGCGCGGAGGGCGCGAGGGGTGCCACGTAGTCCCCCCACTCGAGCAGGAACACGTCTAGGTCGCGAGCCGGGCCCGTGATCTCGCCCAGCCAGCGGAGCTCCTCGCGGAACCGGTCGCGGACGTCGTCGGGCACGACGCCGCGCGCCTGTGCCAGCACCGAGCGGCTCCGCCGGACGGCCACCCGGAGGTCGTGGAGGAACTCCGAGTCCACGTCGTCGATCGTGCCCTGCCAGTGCGCGGCCGCCGTCCCAGCGAGGTGCGCGAGCACCGTGACGAAGCCGTCGACCGCCGCGTGCTGCGGATCGAGCGGCACGAGCGGCGAGGCCTCGAGGCCGCGCGGGTCGATGCCGGTGGCTGCGGTGGCGGCCGTCAGGGGGTCCTGCCCGCGCTCGAGACCGAGGTCGTCGAGCAGCGCCGCCACCCGCGCGCCCGGGCTCGGGTGGCCGGCGACGGGGAGGAGCGTGGCAGACCACGGCAGGAGGGCGACCACGTCGCCCCGCTCGGGGCTGCGCGCGACGACGTCCTCGTCGACGCGGACCACCGCCACCGTCTTGCCGTCGGAGTTGCGACGCGCGGCGTGCGTGGCCCGTGACGTGAGCACCAGGCGTGGGAGCAGCGCGCGCACCTCGAGGAGGGTCGCCAGGCGGTCACGGAACGGTCCGCGGGGCAGCTCGTCGGGGAACCGCGGCGCCGCGGGGACGGGCAGGTGCGCCGGCGTCGAACCCTGCTCGGTCAGCACCAGCTCGCGCCCGGAGGACTCGCGCAGCTCGAGGCGGAGGCCGGCGCGGTGCAGGCGGCCGTCGGCGCTGTCGAGGACGCTCGTCGTCACGCCCGCGGCGGGTCCGATCTCGAAGCCGGCGTCGCGCAGCGCGGCGAGGACGCCGGCCGGGGTGGCAGCCCGCGTGGCCCTCCCGTCCCGGTCGCTGGCGCACCAGGTCACGCTCTCCCGTTCCATCCGGCGGGACGCTAACCGCGCGCCGGTGCAGACTGCGACGGTGGACGATCCCCTGACCCAGCCGCCATCGACCGAGATCGAGCGCAAGTTCCTCGTCGGCGACGAGGTGACCGAGCCGCCGGGCGGCACCCCGATCAGGCAGGGGTACCTCGCCGAGGAGGGTGACGTCGAGGTGCGGGTACGGATCACGCCGCAGGCGGCGACGCTGACGGTGAAGGCCGGCCGCGGACGGACGCGGACCGAGGTGGAGGTGCGGATCGACCCCGGGGAGGCCGAGTCGTTGTGGCCCCACACCGCCGGGCGCAGGATCGAGAAGGTCCGCCACCGCGTCGACGTGCCCGGCGCGGTGGCCGAGCTCGACGTGTACGGCGGCGCGCTCGCCGGCCTCCGCGTCGTGGAGGTCGAGTTCCCCGACGCGGCGGGAGCCGACGCGTTCCGGCCGCCGGCGTGGTTCGGACGTGAGCTGACCGGCGAGCGCGGGTGGTCGAACGCAGCGCTCGCACGCGACGGCCGCCCGACCTGACACCCGCGCCCCGTTCGGGCGGTGCCGCGCCGGCCCGGCCGCCGCTCTCTACGCTGGCGCCGATGCGCCCGTCAGCGAAGCTCGGCCTGCTGCTCCCCGATCGCCCGCACCGCCTCGCGGGCCCGGTCGCGCCGGCCACGATCTCCGGCCCCGCGGTGATCCAGGTGGAGGCTGCCGGCGGCGTGCTGTGGCGCGCGGCTCCGGGCGGCGACGTCGAGGTGCTCGTCATCCACCGCCCTCGCTCGCGCGACTGGTCGCTCCCCAAGGGCAAGCTCGAGCCGGGGGAGACCGCGATCGGCGCGGCGTTGCGCGAGGTGCGCGAGGAGACGGGGCTGCGGTGCACGGTCGACCTCGACCTCGGCGAGACCCGCTACGTCGACCGCAAGGGTCGTGCGAAGCGGGTCCGCTACTGGGCGATGCGGCCGGCGGCCGGGCGGTTCCGACGCAACGCCGAGGTCGACAAGGTCCGCTGGGTGCCGCTCGGCGAGGCGGTCGAGAAGCTGACCTACGGCCACGACGGGGCGCTGGTCGCGCGCAGCGCCGTGCACCTCGAGGGGCTCGCCCGCCTGGCCGCGGGCTGATCGCTCCGGGTCGAGCGGGCGGTGCCGCCCGCACGAGACTTCCCGCATGCACCCCGTCGACGTCCAGGACGCACCCGCGGCGGTGGATCCCGTCGCGCTGATCACCCCCGAGCTGAAGGAGCGGTTCCGGCGCGACGGCGTGGTGCTGCTCCCGCAGGCGCTGCACCCCGAGTGGCTGATGCTGATCGAGCTCGGGCTGCAGCGCGTCCTGCGCGACGCCGGGCAGGCGAAGCACACGTTCTTCGACGACCTCCCGGGCGCGTTCGTGGAGACGGTCCGGAACTTCGAGGTCACACCGGAGATCCAGCGGCTGATGTACGACTCGCCGATCGCGGACGTGATGTCGGTGCTGCTCGACTCGGAGGACATCCGGCTCTACTCCGACGAGTTCTTCGTGAAGGGCGGCGGCTCACGCCGCACCCCCTGGCACCAGGACCTGCCGTACTGGCCGCTCGAGGGCAGCAAGATCGCCTCGATGTGGATCTCGCTCGATCCGCTGGAGGCCGACGAGTGCCTGGAGTACGTCCGCGGCTCGCACCACGGCCCGATGTACGACGGCTTCAACCCGCGCCGCGTGGCCGAGGACCCGACGCTGCCGTTCTACGGCCAGGACCTCCCCCCGCTGCCCGACATCGAGGCCGACCGCGCCTCGTGGGACATCGTCTCATGGCCGATCCGGCCCGGCGACGTCGTGCTCGCGCACCCGGGCGTGCTCCACGGCGGCGGTCCCACACGGGAGGGCGGGCGCCGGCGGACCCTGACCGTGCGGTGCTACGGCGACGACATCGTCTACGCGAGCCGGCCGCCGAGCCGCCCGACCGTGCCGCTCACGCCGGGTCTGTCGCTGCAGCTGCGTCCGGGGGACCCGCTGCGCCACCCGTGGTACCCGGTGCTCCGTCCGCTGCCGGCGTCGCAGCGCGCCGGCGTCTGAGCACCCCGGGCGGGCGTCGCGGGAGCGTCGCCACCGCGTCCGGCCTCGCGCCGCCGCCGGGGACGACGGGGAGCTGCGCCGCGCCGCGGTTCGACAGCACGACCTCCTGGTAGACCTCGTCGCGGTGCACGCCCACCGAGCGCGGCGCGCGGATGCCGATGCGGACCTGGTCCCTGCCGGTCTCGAGGATCGTGACCACCACGTCGTCGCCGATGAGGATGCTCTGGCCGCGCCGCCGCGTGATCACGAGCACCGCGCCGCCTCCGTCGTGCGGGTCGCGGCCGCCGGCGGCGACAGCGGCGCGTCGACCGCCCAGCACGAGTCCGTGAGGATCAGCTGGTGCATCCGGCGGTGGCGCGTGTCCACCACGAGCGGCGCGCGCAGGTTCGCGCTCGCGAGCGGCGCGCCGCGGTCGGTGTGGACGCTGACCAGGACGAGCACGGCGAGCTCGTCGTCGGCGACGTCGAGGTGCGACCGGTCCACCGGGACGTCGTAGTCCGGGAACGCGGGCCACGGGACGATCGCGAGGAACGAGACCGTCGGGTGGTCCACGTCCTGGATCCAGAACGCGTGCGGTGCGACGGCCGGCGGGATCGCCTCCGGGACGTCCCGAGCCTCGAGCACGACGACGCGCCGCAGCGCGGGGAAGCCGGGGATGCCCCCGACGATCGTGACGACCCGCTCCTCGTCCACCTCCATGGGACCGAAGCGGTCGCTGTCGATCTGCACCCCCGTCCTCCTGTGGTCACGCCGCTGCGCAGCAGCTGCCCGCCCGACCGTCCGGTGGCGGCGCGTCGGCGCCAGGCACGGCTCAGGCCGCGCCCAGGGTGCGGATGCTCCAGGAGCGCCCCGACCTGAGCTCGAGCTTCGACACCGACCGGCACCCCCTCCGTACACTCGGGGACCGATGCCGCCGGCAGGTCCCCGATCCGTTCGCGTGGCGCTCGCCGACGACCAGGTGACGACCCGCTGGGGCATGCGCCACCTCCTCGCCGAGCGCGGCTACGACGTCGTCGCCGACCTCGCGTCGGCCGACCGGTTCGCGGAGCTGGTCGGCGAGCACCCCGACGTCCTCGTGGTGGACCTGGCGATGAGCGGTGCCCTCGAGGCGCTCGCGTCCCTGACGGCTCGGTGCGCAGGCCTGCGTGCGATCGCCCACCTCGCGCCCGTCTCGGCGGACGCCGTGGGGGCCGCGCTGGACGCCGGCTGCACCGCGGTGGTGCCCAAGAGCTGCACGATCGACGAGCTGGCCGCGGCGATCGACGCCGCTGCCGCCGGTGGAACGCTCGTGCACCCGAAGGCCCTCGCGGCGCTGCTGCAGCGGCGCCACGCGGCCGCCGGCGCGCGGCCCGCGCCGGCGTTGAGCGGGCGCGAGCTGGACGTGGTCACGAGGATGGCGGAGGGCATGTCCAACGGCGCCATCGCGCGCGACCTCGGCATCGCCGAGGCCACCGTGAAGACCCACGTCGCCAACGTCCTGCACAAGCTCGAGACGACGGATCGGGCCGGAGCGGTCGGGCGTGCGCTGCGCCTGGGGCTGCTCACGTAGCGACCCGGCGTCGCCCGCCGGGGCCCGGTGCACGGCTACGGTGGCGGGCCGTGACACGCCGTGGCGCGGGGGACGCGTGACCGCCGGCGCGCTCGTCGGACGGGGCCGCGCCGCCGACGTGTTCGACGTGGGGAACGGTCGCGTCGTCCGCCGGTACCGCGGCGCGCGCCCCGGCACCGTCGAGCGCGAGGCGCTGGTCATGCGACACCTGCGCTCGTGCGGCGCGCCGGTTCCGGAGGTCTTCTCGGCAGCCGGGACCGACATCGTGATGGAGCGCCTCGTGGGCCCGACGATGCTCCAGGTGCTGACGACCCGTCCCTGGCGGGCGGCGGCCATCGGCCGTGAGCTCGCGGCCCTGCAGGCACGGGTCCACTCGGTCGGGCCCGGCGGCATCGACCTCCCGCGGCTCGGCGACGGTGGCTCGATCCTGCACCTCGACCTGCACCCCGACAACGTGATGATGACCGGCGACGGGCCGATGATCATCGACTGGACCAACGTCGCCGTGGGCGACCCCCTGGCGGACGTGATGACGACGTGGATGCTGATCGCCACGAGCTCGCCCGACGGCGTGCCCCTCGCGCTGAGGCCGCTCGTGCGCCACATCAGGCGGTCCCTGGGTGACGGCTTCGTCGCCGCGACGGTGATCGACGACGCCGCTCGCGGCTGGATCCAGCGCGTGTGCGAGCTTCGGCTCCTCGACCCCAACACCCGTGAGGACGAGGCGGCGAGGGTCCGGGCCTTCGCCGCGGCCCACGCGCGGCCCGTCGACGGACCGGGTCCGCGGCCTGCTCGTGCGCCGTCGCCCGGAGGCGCACGCGCGATCGGACGTCGTCAGCGCCGGTCGTGACCGGCGGGCAGCAGGAACAGGACGCCGGCGGCGCCGGCGGACACGACCATGGCCACGACGATGCCGGCGTCGTAGGACGCGCGGTCGATGATCTCGCCCACGATGGGCGGCCCGACGAGGCCGCCGACCGCCGCCGCGGTGTACTGCGCGCCGAGGATCGCACCCAGGCCGACGGTGCCGAACAGCCCCGCGGCGACGGCCGGGGCGAGGGCGATGAACCCGCCGTAGGCGACCCCCATCACGACCGTGAACGCCACGAGCGCGGCGTAGCTGGAGCCCGCGGCGAGCCACAGCAGGAAGCTCGCGGCGAGGACCGCGAAGCTGAGCTGCATCAACCGGGTCGCCCCGAGCCGGGCGCCGAGCGCGCCGAGCCCCAGCCGTCCCACCACGCTGCTCGCCCCGATGATGCCGACCAGCGTCGCCGCCGCGCCGGGTTCGATGCCCTCGTCGGTGGCGTAGGACTTGATGAACACGAACGGCACGAACAGGGCCATCGACAGCAGCAGCGTCGAGACGTAGAGGATCACGAAGCCGCGCTGGCGGACGATCCGCCGCAGCGGGGCCGGCGCCTGGCGGAGCTCCGTCGGCGGGCGGTGGGCGCCGAGGCTCGCCACCACCAGCAGCGCCGCGCCGCCCGTGCCGAGGACCACGTACGCGGTGCGCCAGCCGTACGCGTCGATGAGGCGCTCGGACAACGGCGCCAGCACCAGCGTCCCCACCCCGATGCCGGCGACGGCGACACCGAGCGCCGTGGTGCGGCGGCGCTCGAACCACGCCCCGACGGTGGCGACCATCGGCACGTACGCGCAGGCGACCGCGATCCCGACGCCGAGGCCGTAGGTGACGTAGCCGACCCAGATCGACTCCACCCGGGAGGTGGCGACGAGGGAGACGCCGAGCATGGCCGCCGCGACGAGCAGCACCGGTCGAGGTCCGAACCGGTCGGCCGCCCTGCCCGAGACCAGCCCCAGGCCGAAGTACCACGCCGTGGTGATGGAGAACATCAGCGCCGTGGCGCCCTTGCCGGTGCCGAAGTCCTCGGCCATGGAGTCGAAGAAGGCGCCGAAGCTGTAGACGATGCCGAACACCACGAACATGCTGAGGAAGCCCGACGCGACGACGACCCATCCGCGTGCCGAGTCGATCTCGGCCTCGGCGACCACCGAGGTGCGCCTCAGGCGGGCTTCGGGTTCAGTCCGGCGTCACGGGTCGGTTCGAGCTCGCGACGCTTCTGTTCGAGGAAGCGGTGCACGTCGTCCGCGTCGAGCCCGGCCTCCGCGAGGCTCTCCTCGAGCCAGGGAACCGGCGGCATCGGCACCGTCAGCAGCTCCTGCTGTCGCGAAGGGGCGATGTCGAGCCACCAGGCGGTCAGCTGGTGGTCGCGCTCGTCGAGGTCCATCACGTCACGCTACGCGCTGACGGGACGGTGCTCAGCGCGCGGCGGGTGGCCCGGGGCCGCCGGCGGTGGCGTCGGTGGTCGCCACCGTCAACGGCACCAGACCTCCGAGGACGCCGCGAGGCACAGCTCCGTGGCGAGGTGCCGGGGGGAGCGCCCGGACCGGCGGGCCCAGACCGCGACGGTCGCCGCGAGGACGGCGGTCGCCCCGAGCACCAGCTCGTGATCGCTCGCGCACCGGGTCGCCTCGCGCACCTCGTCGGCGGCGCGGGCGCGGTCGCCCTGACGCACCGCGTCCAGCCGCGAGGCCCCGGCGCGGACGGTGTCGACGTGGCTGATGCCGTACTCGGTCGCGACGCGCAGGATCTCCTGCGCGATGGGCTGCCCACCGCCGTCCCCGGTGATCGGCCGGCAGACGACGGCCGCCTCCAGCCGCTCGAGCGTCGCGAGCGAGATCGCGATCAGCGCGTCGTCCGTGCGCCCGAACGCCTCCCGCAGGTCCGCCAGCAGGAGGTCGCGCCCGGCGGCGTCACCCCGGAGCACGGCGGCGACGGCGCCGTAGAGGCAGACGAGCCCGCTCCGGACGTTCACCACCTCGTCGTCATGCACGCCGTGGGACCGTCCGGCGCACGAGGCCCGGTGCCACCCGGAGGCGGCCCGAGCGGCGCGGAACCCCCAGCTGGGGGGTCAAGTGGGCGCGACGTCCTGACGATGGGGCGGCTCAGCCGAGCTGCGCCGCGGTCGTGAGGCGCACCGTGGCGCCGTGCGCCGCCGCCACCCGGACCGCGTCCGGCAGCCCCGTCAGGAGCGTGGCCCACACCGCGACCAGCGGCACGTCGCGGACCCGCCACCGGACCGACCGCGGCGCGAGCCACGCCAGCGGTCGGGCCGCCTCGGGCGCCAGCTCCAGGCGCCGGCCGCCGTCGCCGGTCACGACCACGTGGTCGCCGAGCAGGTCCACGTCGGCCACCCTCGGGAATGAACCGAAGCGGGGCCCGTCGTGGAGCAGGACCAGGCCGTCGTCGCCGCGCGTGAGGAGGGCGGTGACGGGCGACGCGGCGAGCACGACCTCGACCGGCTCGTTCGCCCACGCCCGGACGAGCCCGTGGCTGCGGCTCCGGGACGGCGTCTCGTCCACGATGCCGAACGCGCCGCCCGCGGCCGGCCGCTGCGCCGCCAGCGCCCCGCGGACGCGCTCGAGGTCGTCGACCAACCCGGTCGCACGCGCCGGGTCGACCTCGACGTCGCCGCCCGAGGCGTGGGTCGACCGCTCGATGACGTCGCGCAACCCGGCGCCCACGTCGCAGCCCAGCCGCTCCGCGACCCGGCGGAGGGAGGCGACGTTGCTGATGGGCCCGAGCGGCCACGTGCGCCGCCACGTCGTACGCCACGTCCGGAAGGCCTCGATCGTGCCGATGTCGATCGCTGACGGCACGAGCGACCAGTCGAGGAGGCGTCCGCCCTCGTCGTGGTGGGGCACGATCTCCCGACGGAGCGACGCGAGCGGGATCTCCGGCGGCGGCGCCAGCTCCACGGTCGCCACCACCTCCGCGGGCGGCAGGACCGCCCACCGCTCGACGGATGAAGCGCCGCTGCCGGTCATCGCGATCTCCACGTCGTGGTCCGAGCGCCCGGTGCGATGTGAGGACGTTACCGGGGCGGCCCCGGGGGCCCGCCGCCCCGCGACCTGCTGGGTCCTCGGTGCCGGCCCGGCGGCGCCCGTCGTGCCGACGGCGCGCAGCGACGGTCGTCCGGCGGCGTCGCCCGCCGGGGAGGGAGCCACCCGCGCCTGCGCCCGCTCACCCCTCACGTCCACCGCCGATGCCTCCCGCTGCCGACTCCGCACCTTCGCGCCGGTGCCCGACGGACGGTCGGGTGCGGGCCGGAGCCGTCACGTCGCACCCCGGGTTGTCGACCCGGCGATCCGGCGTCACCCGGGTGGCCGGCGGCCTCCCCCGCGAGCACGGCGCCCGCCAGGTCCCCGCCGCCGGTCCCGGGGCTCAGCCGACGCACACGCGCCCCTTGCCGGCGCGCTTCGCGCCGTACATCGCCAGGTCGGCGCGGCGCAGGAGCTCGTCGGGGTCCTCACCGGCACGAGCCGTCGCCGCGCCGATGCTCGCCGACAGCCTGGCCACGCCCTCCGCGACGGCGAAGGGGCGCTGCAGCTCGTCGAGGACGCGCTCCGCGAGCGGCGTCGCGCCCTCGGGGCTCGTGAGGACGAGGAACTCGTCGCCGGCGAGCCGGACGACGGTGTCGCCGCTCCGGACGCAACCGGCGAGGCGCCGGCCGACCCCGACCAGGATCTGGTCGCCCACGTCGTGGCCCCAGCGGTCGTTGACCTCCTTGAAGCCGTCCAGGTCGACGAACATCGCCACCACCGGCTCCCCGGCCGCGAGCCGCAGGTCCAGCAGCTCGAGCCCCGCCCGCCGGTTCGGGAGCCCGGTGAGCGGGTCCTGGTGCGCGAGGTCGCGCAGCTCCTGCTCCGTGCGCTTGATCGCGGTGATGTCGCGGGCGATCGCGTCCACCGCGACGATCGTCCCGTCGTCGCCGCGCTCGACGGCGAAGTGGTGCTCGGCCCACGTGATCGTCCCGTCGACGTGGACCCATCGCAGCTGCACGCGCTCGAGGTGGGGCGCGCCGAGGTCGCGACGGAGCTGGCCCTCGACGAGGGCGAGGTCGTCGGGGTGGATCACGCGTCGGATCGTGCCGAGCGCGTCGGCTCGGAACGCGGACGGGTGGACGCCCGTGTGCTCCTCGACCGCGGGGTTCACGTACTCCACGGCGAGCGCGTCGAGGCGCAGCCGGTAGATCACGTCCGTGGCGCCGTCCGCCATCCCGCGGAACCGGGCGGCGCTGGCCGCCAGCTCCTCGCGCAGGAGGTGCTCGTGGGTGATGTTCGACACGGTGCCGAGGAACCCCGTGGCCGCGCCCGATCCGTCCGCCAGGGGCACCGAGTGCACCTCGACCCACACCGTGGCGCCCCCGGGGGTGCGGGCGCGGAAGCGCTCGTGGAAGGACGCCACGTTCCCGATCGCCGCGCTCCAGGCGGCCCGCACCTGCGGCTCGTCGTCGGGGTGCGCCAGCTCGAGCCAGGTGCCGCCGAGCAACCCGTGCGGCGCGTCCACGCCCAGGATCGCGCGGTTCGCGGCGTTGGTGAGCGTGAACCTGCCGGCGAGGTCCGTCTCGAAGATCCCGATCGGGGCGGTCTCGACGAGCGTGCGCAACCGGCCCTCGCTGGCGGCGAGGGCCTCGGCGGAGCGCCGTGCGGCGGTGACGTCGCGGAGCCCGACGTGGAACTCGACCAGCCCGGCCGGTCCGCCGGTGTCGATCAGCGACCGGATCGTGGCCGTGAGCCATCGGGACCCACGGTGCGCGTCGCGCGTGCGGACGTCGAGCTGTCGCGCGCCCCGGCGCTGCACCGCCTCGGACAGCGCGGCGCGCACGTTCGCCTGGTCCTCGCGGTGGAAGAGCTCGACGAGCTGCGTGCCGACGAGGTCCTCGGGGGGCGCGTCGAGCACCGCGGTGCTGGACGGCGTGGCGTAGCGGATGCGACCGGAGGCATCGGCCTGGACCAAGACCTCGCCGGCGTTGTCCGCGAGGAACCGGGCGCGCCGCTCGGACCTCGCGATCCGCTCCATGTGGTCGAGCATCTCGCCCACGTCGCGGATGGTGACCACGAAGCCGGCGATCACCGGATCGCCCAGCTGGTTCGTGCCCACGACCTCGACCTGCGTCCAGGTGCCGTCCGCCCGGCGGAGGCGGCAGCGCACCGTCGCGGTGCCCCCCGGGTCCGCGAGCAGCCGGCGGCGGAGGGCGAGCATCGCCTCGTGGTCGCCGCGGTGCAGCAGGAGCAGCGGGTTCGCCGCGGCCTCGCGAGCGGCGGTCTCGCCGACCAGCGCGGCCAGCGCGGAGTTGGAGAAGCGGGCCCGCCCGACCCGGTCGAGGATCATGATCGGGTCGTGGGCCTGGTCGAGGATGGACGCGAGCAGGCGCTCGTCGGCACCGGTCGTGCGCGCCTCGCGGGCCGTGCGCCTCGACGCCGCGAGCGACGCGCAGGATGCCGCGAGCAGCGCGACCGCCGCCAGGGCGACGACCACCCGTGCGCCGCCCTGGCGGTGCAGCGTCACCTGGACGCCGGCGATCAACCCGGCAGCGGCGGCGAGACCCGCGGTGAGCGCGAGGCGCGACGCCGGCACGCGTTCGCCGCCGCCCTGACGCGGCTCCCGCGTCGTCGTGATGTGCTCCGTGACCGTCCGCACCCGCGCCGTCCTCCGGGAGCGGACCGTCCGGCGCCGGCCCAGCGCGGCACGCAGCCGCGGGGACGTCAGCCGCGGCCGTGGCGCTGGATCTTGCGCAGCACCAGGGGGTGCTGGATCTTCGCCAGCGCCTTCGCCTCGATCTGGCGGACGGCCTCCCGCGACAGCGACAGGGTCACCCCGATGTCGGCGAGCTTCTCCTCCGGCTCGCCGTCGAGGCCGAAGCGCCGGACGAGGACGTACAGCTCACGGGGGTCGAGCGCGGCCAACCCGTAGGTCTTCAGGGCGGCGAGCGTCATGCTCGACACGACCACGGTCTCTGGGCCGGGGCCCGTGGCCTCGATCGTCTCGCCGAGCGTGGCCTCGCCGGCGTCGCCGACGGGCTGGTGGACCGAGTCGAGCCGCGGCGGCGCGAGCACCCGGCGCACCTGGTCGACCGTCGCACCGACGACGACGGCGACCTCCTCGTAGGACGGCGTGTAGCGCTCGTCGTCACCCTGCAGGTGGCGGAAGGCCCGCAGGATCTCGGGCCGCCGCTCGAAGTCGCCGAGGTTGACGTTCGGGTGGTCGGCGTCGCGCACCGCGCGGAGCACCTCGCGCTGGATCGGCTTGAAGGCCCAGTGGCCGAAGCGTCCCTGCGCCGGATCGAAGCTGTCGATCGCGCGCATCAGGCCGAGCATGCCGGCGGCCTCGAAGTCAGCGGAGTCCTCTCGGCTCGAGTTCGACGTGAACCGGCGGCAGTAGCTGCGCACGAGACCGAGGTTGAACGTCACGATCTCCGTCGTGACGGCGTCGAGCAGCCGGCGCAGGCGCTGCACCGCACGCCCGTCGGCGGCGGGGTCCTCGAGCAGCTGGGCGAGCCGCTCCTGGACCGCCCGGCGACGCTCGAACAGCTCGGTGTTGCCGTCCAGGTAGTCGTCGGCCGTGAGGGGCGCGCCGGAGGCGGCGGCCGCCTGGTCGTTCGCGAGGCGCACGAGCGAGTCCGTGACCGCAGCAGGGGTCACCTCCTCGCCGGAGCCGGAGCTCGTCACCGTGGCGTGGACGGCCATCGTGTCGTTCGTCGTCATCTGCGTCCCGTCCTCCGGTCGGGCCCCGTCGTGCCGACCAGGAGAATCATCGTCAGACCCTGGCGCGCGGATGAGTTCTCCGGAGACCATTTCCGGCACCCGCCGTGGATGGTCCGCGCCTCGCCCGATCGGCGGATGGACCGTGGTGCAGCCGGACGGCCGAGCCCGTCCGGTCCCGGTGGGCGGGTCCCGTGCACCCCGCCGCCCCCACCGGACCGTCGGCCCCGTGCCCGTCCCCGAGCCGATCGCCGTGATCCTGCTGCACCGCCACGAGGTGGTCCGCGACGCGCTCCGCCAACGTGTGGACGCGGCGCCGGACCTGGCGGTCGTGGCGTCGGCCTCGTCGCCGGCCGACGTCGTCGCCGCCTTCGCGCGGCGACCGGACGCCGTGGTGCTGATGGAGGAGCAGACGCCCGGATCCCTCGGGATCGAGCTGATGGCGGAGCTGCGGGCGGTGTGCGACGGGGTCCGCGCGGTCATGCTGGTCGAGTCCGACGACCTGGGCGTCGTCGTCGCCGCCATCCGGGCCGGGGTCGCGGGCATCGTCCGCAGCCGCACCCCCGCCACCGCCCTCGTGGACACCGTCCGCACCGTCGCCGGTGGGGCGTGCGTCCTCGACCACGACGCGCTGCTCCTGCTGGCCGCGGCGTGGGACGACGCGCCCCGCAACCCGCTGTCGGTCCGCGAGCGCGAGGTGCTCGCGTGCCTCGCGGAGGGGCTGACGAACCAGCAGGCGGCCGCCCGCCTCTACGTCTCGCGCGAGACGGTCAAGACGCACGTCGCGCACCTGCTGCGCAAGCTCGAGGTGGAGGACCGCTCGTCGGCGGTCGACAAGGCAGCTCGGCTGGGCCTGCTGGTCTGACACCGGGGCGTCACGGGGCGGCCGTCAGCGCGGCGACGCTCGCCGCCCACCGGCCGCCGCGGACGCGCCTGACGTTCCACCACGCCCGCACCCCGATCCACACGAGGAGCGCGAGCCAGATCCCGGTGAGCCCGAGCGAGGGCCGGAGCCGCACCGCGAGCAGCAGGGGGAGCGCCGCGGCGAAGGCGACCGTCGTCTGCCAGCGGAGGTTGCGGAAGTCGTTGGCACCCATCAGCACGCCGTCGTAGACGAAGGTGAACGCCGCGGGGACCTGCATGACCGCCAGCACCAGCAGGGCGCCGGACGCCGCGGAGCGCACCGCCGGGTCGGCGCTGAACAGGACGGGCGCGACGGGGGACAGGAGCGCCACCGCGATCGCGAGCGCCGCACCTGCGCGCCACGCCCACCAGCGGAGGTGATCGACGACGTCGATCGCGCCGGCGCGATCGCCGGCGCCGAGCGCGTGCCCGACCAGCGACTGCCCCGCGACCTTGAACATGTCGACGCCGATCGCGAGGAACAGGAACAGCTGCGCCGCGATCTGGTGGGCCGCGAGGGCCTCCGGTCCGACGGCGCTCGCGGCGGCGGTGGCCACCGCGAGCGCCGCCAGGAGGAACGCGGTCCGCTGCACGAGGTGCGCTCCGACGCGCACGATGTCGCGCATCACGGCCGGCACCACGCGGAGCCGCTGCAGCCCGTCGGCGCGCAGCCGCGGCACGACGACGGCCAGGATCACCGTGGCCGCGAGCACCTGCGCCACCACGGTGCCCCACGCGCTGCCGGCGATGCCGGCGCCGGCGCCGAACACGAGCACGAGCTCCACCACGAGGTTGACGGCGTTCGCGCCGAGCGCGACGAGGAACGGCCGCGTCGTGTCCGGCAGCCCGTAGAGGTACCCGACGGCCGCGATCGTGACGACGTGGAACGGCAGGCCGAGCGCGCTGATGCGGAGGTAGGTGACGCCGGCGTCGCGCACGGCGGCGTCGTCGCCCAGCGCGCCGACGAGCGCATCGGCACCGAGTCCCACGACGAGCGCGATGGCGAGCCCGATGCCCGCCGCGAGCCACAGCGCCTGCAGCGCGTCCTCGGCCGCGGCGGCCGGGTCGCCCGCGCCCCGTCGAACCGCCACCCGCACGGTGGTGCCGTAGGAGAGGAAGTTGACGACCCACACGAGCGTGTTGAGCACCGTCGACGCGAGCGCGAGGCCGCCGAGGGGCACCGTGCCCAGGCGGCCGACGACGACGGTGTCGGTGAGGACGTAGATCGGCTCCACGAGCAGCGAGCCGAGCGCGGGAACAGCGATCACGACGATGCGCCGGTCGAGGGCGTCGAGGCGCCACAGCCGCCCGAGGCTCGTCATCGGCGCGACCGTACCTCCGCCCGCGGATCGCGGGCCGGGGTCAGAGCAGCTCGGGGTGCCGGTCGAGCGCCGCGAGCTTGTCCGGGTTCAGCATCCAGTACGAGCGGTGGATGCGGCCGTCGACGATGTCCACCGCGTTCACCATGAACGGTCGCCCGCGGATCGCGACGACGGCTCCGGGGCGGCCGTTCACCCACACGGGCTCGAACGACAGCGAGGCCGCGGCCACCTTCTTCGTCACGTTGACGACGAAGCGGGCGACGCGGTCGGCGCCGACGACGGGCCGCCGGGCGGCGTGGCGCCGCGCGCCGCCGTCGCTCGTCAGCACGACGTCCGGGGCGAGCATCGAGCGGACCAGCTCGACGTCGCCGCTCATGACCGCGCCCGCGAACGCGGTCGCCAGGGCGAGCTGCTCCGATGCGCCGCCGCGCTCCGCTCGCGACGGTGCGTCCTCGCGCCGGACCTTGCGCCGAGCCCGGACCGCCAGCTGCCGGCACGACTCCTCGGTGCGGTCGAGCAGGCCCGCCACCGTGCGGAACGGCTCGCCGAACACGTCCACCAGCAGCAGCACGAGGCGCTCCTCCGGCGTCAGCGCCTCGAGCACGACGAGGAACGCCGTCGTGAGCGAGTCGGACAGCTCGGCGGCCCGCCCCGGCTCGTCGTCGATCGGCCGGACGATCGGCTCGGGCAGCCACGGCCCGACGTAGTCGAGCCGCTCGCGCTGGCTGGCCCGGAGCCGGTCGAGGCCGAGCCGGCTCACCACCGTCGTGAGCCACGCCGCAGGTCGTTCGACCGACGCGCGATCGGCGGCCGCCCACCGGAACCACGCCTCCTGCACCACGTCCTCGGCGTCGGTGAGGCTGCCGAGGAGGCGGTAGGCGAGGCCGACGAGGCGCGGCCGCTCGGCGGCGAACGCGGCGATCTCGGCGGGGGTCGGGTCGCTCACGCTCGAGCCGCCACGGGGGCCGCGCGGCCGCCGGCCAGCGCCGCGAGCGCGGCGACGGCGGCCGCCTCGCCGCTGGCCGCGCTCGCATCGGCGAGGAGCCCCACGCGGCCGACCCAGTCGCCCGCGAGCAGCACGCCGGGCAGACCGAGCGCATCGACCCCCGGTCGGCCGGCCAGGCCGCCGGCGGCCGCCGTCGGCGCACCGTGGGTGACCACGCTGCGGTGCAGGTAGCGCTCGTGGAGGACGTCGCCGTCGGCGATGCCGGCGAGCGTGGCGAGGTCGCGCAGCTCGGCGCGGACCGCACGCGGCTCGCCCATCGGCGTCCCCGGGCGCCCGTAGCGCATGGCGGTCACGAGGCCCCGGCCCTCGGGCGCGAGCCGGGCGACCGGCGCGTGCGGCGACAGGTAGAGCGACCGTTCCACGCCGAGCGCGAAGACGTCCGACGGCCGGGCCAGCGCGAGGTCGAGGCTCGCCGCCTCGACGGGCTCGGTCAGCCCGGCGCGGCCGGCCACGGTCGCGCCGGTCAACCGCTCGGCCAGCTCCGGTCCACCGGCGGCGACGATCGCGGCGCCGCCGCGCACCTCACGCCCGTCGGACGTGACCACGCTGACGCCGCCGTCGACCGCCTCCACACGCGTCGCGGCGAGGCCGGGCACGATGCCCGCTCCGCCGGCGAGGGCCGCTCCCGCCATCCGCGCGACCATCCGGCCCCACCCGCCGTCCAGGTACCGCACGCCGCCCGCGCGCGCGAGCTGCAGCTGCGCGATCGCGGCGCCGGCGTCGAACCGGGCCGGGTCGTCGACGTAGGTGGACACGCGCACGAAGGCGAGGGCGAGGCCGACCACGTCGTCGGGCTCGTCGCCCAACCACTCGGCGACGCTGCGCCCGGCGAAGCGGGCGGCGTCGAGCGACGGGATCCGGGCGAGCAGGGCGAGGAACCGCGCCCGGCTGCGGACCCCGAGCAGCTTCGTGCGCGCGATGCCGCCCGCGCGCACCTCGAGGGGGTGCAGGGCGCCGTCGCGCAGGAACCAGACGGTCGCGGTCGGCGGCGTCGCGCCGCTGACGGCGACGCCGTGGCGGGCGAGCAGGTTCGCCAGGTGCCCCTGCCCGAAGAGCGCGTGCGGGCCGACGTTCAGCTGGAAGCCGTCCGTCTCCGTCGTCCGGGCGCGTCCACCGATCGGGTGGGCGTCGAGGACGAGGACGCGCCGGCCGGCCGCCGTCGCGGTGAGGGCGGCGCTGAGCCCGGCGATCCCGGCCCCGACGACGATCACGTCGTGGCCCTCGTCGTGCTGCGGGTGATGTGCGTGCTGATCGATCATGGTGGTGCACCTCCACCTGATCGACGTCTGCGGGGACGCCGCCGTGACAGCTACAGGCCGGACTTCTCCAGGACGTGCACCCCGCACGCCGACCCGAGGCCGATCACGTGCGCCAGGCCGACCTTCGCGCCCTCGATCTGGCGGTCGCCGGCCTCGCCACGGAGGTGGTGGCAGATCTCCCAGATGTTCGCGATCCCCGTGGCCGAGATCGGGTGCCCCTTCGACTGCAGCCCGCCGCTCACGTTCACGGGGTTCGTGCCGTCCCGCCAGGGCGCCCCCGACTCGAAGAAGTCGACCGCGCCGCCCTCCGGGCACAGCATCAGGTTGTCGTAGTGGACGAGCTCGGCGGTGGCGAAGCAGTCGTGGAGCTCGACCAGGTCGAGGTCCTCGGGCCCGATGCCGGCCTTCTCGTACGCGGTCGTCGCCGCGTTGCGGGTCAGCGTGTTGACGTCGGGCAGGATCTGGCAGGCCTCCTGCCACGGATCCGTGGTGAGCACCGACGCCGACACCTTGATCGCCCGCCGCTGCTGCTCGAGCGACAGCGTCTTCAGCTTCGCGTCCGAGACGACCACGGCGGCCGCCGCACCGTCGCAGTTCGCGGAGCACATGGGGCGCGTGTTCGGGTAGGCGATCATCATGTCGCCCATGATCTCCTCGAGGGTGAACCGCTTCGAGTAGGCCGCCAGCGGGTTGAGGGTCGAGTGCGCGTGGTTCTTCTCGCTGATCTTCGCGAACAGCTCGAAGCTGGTGCCGCCGTACTTGTGGCCGTACTCCATGCCGATCTGGGCGAACGTGCCGGGCATCGTGTCGGTGCCGATCCGGCCGTCGGTCGGCGCGACGGCGCCGAAGCGCCCCTTCGGCTCCCACACGTTCCCGTCGCTCTTGGCACGACCGCCGCCGCCGAGGAGGCCGGCGCCGGCGAGCTTCTCGACGCCCACGGCGAGGCCCATGTCGGACTCGCCGGCCTTCACCGACATGATCACGGTCCGCAGCGCGGTGGCACCCGTCGCGCAGGCGTTCGCGACGTTGTAGACCGGGATCCCGGTCTGGCCGATCTGCTTCTGGATCTGCTGGCCGATGCCCCCCGAGCCCATCAGGTTGCCCGCGGCGAGCACCCCCATCTCCGCCATCGTCACACCGGCGTCGGCGAGCGCGCCCATCGCCGCCTCGGCGCCGAGGTCGACCACGTCCTTGTCGGGGTGCTTGCCGAACTTCGTCATCGTGATCCCGAGGATCCAGACGTCGTCTGCCATCGTGCTCTCCGTTCGCTCAGCTGGTTCGTCGCAGGTGGGTCGTGCCCGTCGCTGCCGGGCGCCGGGCGGGGCTTCTGGGTCAGGCGGGTTCGAACCCGAACGCGACGGCGTCGGTGCCGCGGTCGTCGGTGCCCATCGAGAACGTCGTCAGCTTCACCGGCATGCCGAGCGTGACGTGCTCGGGGTCGGGGTCGACGTTGACGAGGTTGCCGCGCACGCTCGTGCCGCCGCAGTCGATCACCGCGGAGACGAACGGCACCGGCACCCCCGGGGCGGCGAAGGTGACGATCGTGAAGGCGCGCACCGTGCCGGCCGTCGGGATGTCGACCTTGTGGAAGGACGTGCCGAAGCACGCCGCGCACGCGTTGCGCCGGTCGAAGAACCGAGCGCCGCACGCGTCGCACTCGTTGGCGACGAGGTGGGCCTCGCCCCCGTCTGCGGAGGGCAGGACGAGGTAGTCGACGATGGGGACCTGGGCGCGAGTCTCGGTGTCCGTCACGCTCGAACGGTACCGCGCGCGCGGGCGGCCGTCCGAGGCCGGCAGCTCACCCCATCGCAGCCAGCGCGACCGCGATCGCGGCCGCGAGGCGGGCGTCGTGGCGGACGAGCGCGAGGTTCGCGGCGAGGCTGCGCCCCTCGGTCCGCTCGACGACCCGCGCGAGGAGGAACGGCGTCACGTCCTGGCCGGTGACGCCGCGGGCATCCAGCTCGGCCAGCGCCTCCGCGACGACGTGGTCGATGTCCGCGGCCGGGATCTCGTCGGCGGCCGGGATCGGGTTGGCGACGCTGACGCCGCACGTGAGCCCGAGCACGTCCCAGGTGGCGTGGAGGAACCGTGCGATCTCGTCGGCGCCGTCGAGGCGCCGCGGGGCCGGGAAGCCGCTCGAGCGCGAGTAGAAGGCGGGGAACTCGTCGGCCCCGGCGACGACGACGGGCACGCCGAGCGTCTCCAGCCGCTCGAGGGTGGCGCCGATGTCCAGGATCGACTTCACGCCCGCCGACACCACGGCGACGGGTGTCGTGGCGAGCTCCGTCAGGTCGGCCGAGACGTCGAAGGTGGCCGCGGCGCCGCGGTGCACGCCGCCGATGCCGCCGGTCGCGAACACCCGGATCCCGGCCCGGTGGGCGAGGCGCATCGTCGCCGCCACCGTCGTCGCGCCGGTGCGACCGGTCGCGACGAGCCACGGCAGGTCGCGCGTCGTCGCCTTCGCCACCGCGGTCCGCGTCGCCAGCACCTCGAGCTGCTCGGCGTCGAGGCCGACGCGGCACGTCCCGTCGATCACGGCGATGGTGGCCGGCACGGCCCCGGCCTCCCGGACGATCGCCTCGACCTCCGAGGCCATCTCCACGTTGGTGGGGTAGGGCATGCCGTGGCTGATGATCGTCGACTCGAGCGCCACGACGCCGCGCCCCTCCGCGATCGCGTCGGCCACCTCGGGGTGGAGCCGGATCACGCGCGCATCTCGTGCACCGCGTCGGCGATCCGGGAGCGGACGTCGTCACGCAGCCGCGCGACGTCGTCGAGCGTCATGCCGGCGGTGTCGACCGGATCGAGCACGCGCACCTCGGCGTGGCTCACGCCGAGGCGCCAGTCGCCCTTCACCAGCGCCGTGTACGCGCCGTTCACCGCGAGCGGCAGCACCGGGACGCCCGCCTCGATCGCCAGGCGGAACGCGCCGTCTTTGAAGGCCTGCAGCTCGCCGTCGCGCGAGCGGGTCCCCTCCGGGAAGATCATCACGCTCACCTTCGCGTCGAGCCGCTCGCGGCAGGCCGCCATCGCGGCCACGACGCTGTCGCGCTCGCCGCGCACGAGGCGGATGTCGCCGGCCATGCGCATCATCCACCCGACGAGCGGATACCGGAAGAAGTCCTCCTTCGCGAGCCACTTCATCTCCCACGGCAGGTGCGAGATGAGGAGGATGTCGACGAAGCTCTGGTGGTTCGCGACGACGACGTACGGCCGGCGCGGGTCCGTGATGCGGCGGCCGGTGCTGCGGAACGTCCACAGCGGGTTGAGCGCCTCGTGCACCACCGTGAGCTTCCGGAAGAGGTAGCCCGCCGCGTAGCGACCCCGGTCGAACGGTCGCGTCACCAGCCACACGGCCGTCACGAGCGGGAGCCACACGACGATGACCACACCGAGCACCAGCCACGACCACACCGACAGCACGGTGCGCACGGACCCGTGGTCGAGGAGGTGGTGCCGCAGCGTGCGGCGGCGTCGCAGGGGCCCCGTGGCGCGTCCGAGCATGCCGGCCATGCTGACACGGGCGGGCTCTATGGTGGCACTCGTGACGCCGCAGGTCGACGAGCTGTTCCGGGCGGCGCTGCTCGTGCAGTCCCGGGCGTACGCCCCCTACTCCCGGTACCTCGTCGGCGCGGCGGTGCGGACCGCGTCGGGGGCCGTGCACGCCGGGTGCAACGTGGAGAACGCGGCGTACCCGCAGGGTTCGTGCGCCGAGACCGGCGCGATCAGCGTGATGGTGGCGGCGGGCGAGCGCGAGATCGTCGAGGTCCTCGTCGTCACGGACGGGCCGGGTCTCGGCACGTGCTGCGGCGGGTGCCGGCAGCGCCTGCGCGAGTTCGCCGCGCTCGACGTCCCGGTGCACGTCGCCGGGCCCGAGGGCGTGCGGGCCACGTTCACCGTCGGCGAGCTGCTCCCGGTGTCGTTCGGGCCCGAGCACCTGGCGGCGCCGCGAACCGGATCCGACGCCACGGCGTAGGAGGGGTCGATGCGCACCACCACCACCACGCCCCGCAGCACGCCCGCCGGCACGACCCGCCGCCCGCTCGCCACGCGCGCCGCCGTCGCCCTCGGCGCGCTCGTCCTGGTCGCGGCCGGGTGCGGCGACGACGACGACGAGGCCGGCACCACCGCCGCCGCGGCGACCACGGCCGCGGGCGCCGACAGCGCCTCGCCCCCCACCACCGGCGCGTCCGCGACCGCCCCCGCGACGACGGGTGCCCCTGCGACGACGGGGGCGACGGCGGCGACCGCTGCGACGGCGATGACCGCTGCACCGGCCGGGGGCGGCGCCGAGGAGGAGGGACCGCTGCTCGTCATCGGCGACTTCACCTTCGGCGAGCTCGTCGCGGCCGCCGGCGACCCGATCACGGTCCGCAACCAGGACGGCTTCGCGCACACGGTCACCGACGAGGGCGGTGCCTTCGACGTCCGCGTCGACGGCGGCCAGGAGGCGACGTTCACGGTCGACGCGCCGGGGACGTACTCGATCTTCTGCAAGCTCCACCCCCAGATGCAGTCCGAGATCACGATCGGCTGATCGCCGCGGGCGGTCGTGACGCGCTGGCGTACGCTGGCCGGGTGCCCGAGCGCGTCCCGTTCCTCACGTCGAGGCTGCAGGGCTTCGGCACCACGATCTTCGCCGAGATGAGCGCGCTCGCGCTCGAGACCGGCAGCGTCAACCTGGGGCAGGGGTTCCCCGACACCGAGGGCCCCGCGGAGGTGCTGGACGCGGCCGTCGCCGCGATCCGGGGCGGGATGAACCAGTACCCGCCGGGCCCCGGGATGCCGGTCCTGCGCGAGGCGATCGCCGAGCACCAGCAGCGCTTCTGGGGCCTCGCCTACGACCCCGCGACCGAGGTCCTGGTCACCGCCGGCGCGACCGAGGCGCTCGCCGGCGCCCTGCTCGGCCTGCTGGACGACGGCGACGAGGTGGTCCTGTTCGAGCCGATGTACGACAGCTACCAGGCCTGCATCGCGATGGCCGGCGCGGTCGCCCGGCCCGTGACCCTGCGCCCGCCCGGCTATGGCTTCGATCCCGACGAGCTCCGCGCCGCGATCACGCCGCGGACGAAGGTCCTGCTCGTCAACACCCCCCACAACCCCACCGGGAAGGTCTTCGACCTCGCCGAGCTGCACCTGCTCGCCGAGCTCGCCGTCGAGCACGACCTCGTCGTCGTCACCGACGAGGTGTACGAGCACCTCGTGTTCGAGGGAGCCACGCACGTGCCGCTCGCGACGCTGCCGGGCATGCGGCCGCGGACGCTCGTGATCTCGAGCGGTGGCAAGACGTTCAACACGACCGGGTGGAAGATCGGCTGGGTCTGCGGCCCCGCCGAGCTGGTGACCGCGGTGCGGACCGCGAAGCAGTTCCTCACCTACGTCAACGGCGGGCCCTTCCAGCCGGCGATCGCAGCTGGCCTGCGGCTGCCGGACACGTACTTCGAGGAGCTGGTGAGCGACCTGCAGACCAAGCGCGACCGCCTCGTGCCGGGGCTCGTCGACGCAGGCTTCGACGTGTACCCGACGCAGGGGACGTACTTCGTCACCGTCGACGTGCGCCCGCTGCGCCCCGACGGCGACGGGAGGGCCTTCTGCCGCGAGCTCGCGCACCGGTGCGGCGTCGTGGCGATCCCGAACGAGGTCTTCTACGCCCGCCCGGACGAGGGCCGCCACCTCGTGCGGTTCGCGTTCTGCAAGCGGCTCGAGGTGCTGGACGAGGCGGTCGCGCGGCTGAAGGCGCTGGCCCGATGAGGATCGCGGCGATCCAGCACGACATCGCCTGGTGCGACCGGGAGGCCAACTTCGCCCACCTCGGGCCGCTCGTCGCCGGCGCGGCCGGCGCCGGCGCCCGGCTGGTGCTGCTGACCGAGACGTTCTCCACCGGGTTCGCGACGGACCGCGACGACCTCGGCGAACCGCTCGGCGGGCCCTCGTCCAGGTTCCTGGTCGAGCAGGCGGCGGCGCACGGGATCTGGCTCGGCGGCACCTGCCCGGAGATCGACCCGGCGAGCGACGACGGGCGCCCGCACAACACCTTCGTGCTCGCCGGACCCGGCGGGGAGGTGCACCGCTACCGCAAGATCCACCCGTTCACCTACGGCGGCGAGGAGAAGTCGTTCCGGGCCGGCGACACGTTCACGCAGGTGACGATCGACGGGCTGCGCTGCACGCTGTTCGTCTGCTACGACCTGCGCTTCGCGGACGAGTTCTGGCAGCTCGCGGGCTCCACGGACGTCTACCTCGTGCCCGCCAACTGGCCCGAGGCGCGCCGGACGCACTGGATGGCCCTACTGCAGGCGCGGGCGATCGAGAACCAGGCGTACGTGGTGGGGTGCAACCGCGTCGGCGAAGGCGGGCGCCTCGAGTACTGCGGCGACAGCCGGATCGTGGATCCGCTCGGCGAGCTGCTGGCGACGGCGTCGCGGACGGAGAGCATCCTCCTCGCCGACGTGAGCGGCGAGCACGTCGCCGAGGTCCGCGACCGCTTCCGGTTCCTGCAGGACCGGCGATGACCGTCCGCACCGAGCGCGACGGGTCGACGCTGGTCGTCACGATCGACCGGCCGGAGGTGCGCAACGCGGTCGACGGGCCGACCGCGGCGGCGCTCGCCGAGGCGTTCCGTGCCTTCGACGGCGACGACGAGCTGGCCGTCGCCGTCCTCACCGGCGCGGGCGGCACCTTCTGCTCGGGCGCCGACCTCACCGCGATCGGCGCCGGGCGCGGCAACCGTGTCGAGGCGGACGTCGCGCTCGACGGCCCGATGGGGCCGACGCGGATGCTGCTCTCGAAGCCGGTGCTCGCCGCCGTCGAGGGCCACGCCGTGGCCGGCGGGCTGGAGCTCGCGCTGTGGTGCGACCTGCGCGTGGCCGCGACCGACGCGGTGTTCGGCGTGTACTGCCGGCGCTGGGGCGTGCCGCTGATCGACGGCGGGACCGTCCGGCTGCCGCGCCTGATCGGCCACTCCCACGCGCTCGACCTGATCCTCACCGGGCGGGGGGTCAGCGGGGACGAGGCGGTGCGGATGGGCCTCGTCAACCGGTCGACCACGCCGGGAGCGGCGCTCGCCGGGGCCCTCGAGCTCGCCGCGCAGCTCGCCGCGTTCCCGCAGGGGTGCCTGCGGCGCGACCGGCTCAGCAGCCACGAGCAGTGGTCGCTCGACCTGCCCGCCGCGCTCGCGAACGAGACCCGGCTCGGACTCGAGACCATCCGCTCCGGCGAGACCCAGCGGGGCGCGGCGCGCTTCGCCGCGGGCGAGGGACGCCACGGCGCAGCCGTCACCGGTGATGCGCCGCGCCCGGCGCGCTAGAGGGGCAGCTCCAGGAGGCTCACCGTCTTCGTGCCGCCGGCGGTGTCCTGCTGGCCGACCTCGCGGAAGCCGATCCGCTCGTGGAAGGCCAGCGACACGTCGTTGCGCGGCCGGACGTTGACCTCGCAGCACAGCACGGGGTAGCGCCCGGCGAGGCGCTCACGGAGCTCGGCGTAGAGGCCGCGGCCGATGCCGAGGCGTCGGTGGGCGGGGTCGACGGCGATCCGGTCGAGGTACGCGAACGGGGTGCCGGTCGCGCCGTGGCGGGCGCTGAACCAGGCGTAGTTGAGGCTGTCGTAGTCGACCCCCGGCGGGAGGACCACGCAGAACCCGCCCACGTCGCCGTCGACCTCGGCTGTGAGCGACACGACGCTGAGCCGCAGGAGCCGCGCCAGCTCGGCGGCGTCGAGCTCGTTGACCGAGGGCACGTTGGCGTTGTTCAGCGCGAGAGCGCCCGCCAGGTCGTCGGCGCGTGTGTCCCGGATCACCACGGGCGGGCACCGTAGCGACCGGCCGTAGGGTGAGGGGGTCACGTTCCGTCGGAGCCCCTGGAGGATCGCCGTGTTCTGGAACAAGAAGGCCGAGATGGTGTCGGCGGCCGAGGCGCTGCCCGGCCGGACCGACCAGGTGATGCCGGTGCCGGAGGCGCACTTCGTCAACGGCGCGCCGCTCGCCGGCCCGTGGCCGGAGGGCCTCGAGACGGCGATCTTCGCGATGGGCTGCTTCTGGGGCGCCGAGCGGATCTTCTGGCAGACCCCCGGCGTGCACTCGACCGCCGTGGGCTACACCGGTGGCTTCACGCCGAACCCGACGTACGAGGAGACGTGCTCCGGGCGGACCGGCCACACCGAGGCCGTGCTCGTCGTGTTCGACCCGTCCGTCGTCAGCTACCAGCAGCTCCTCAAGGTGTTCTGGGAGTCGCACGACCCGACGCAGGGGATGCGGCAGGGCAACGACGTGGGCACGCAGTACCGCAGCGGCATCTACGCCACGAGCGACGAGCAGCTCCAGGCGGCGCTCGCGAGCAGAGACGGGTACGCAGAGCGCCTCGCGACCAGGGGCTACGGCGACATCACCACCGAGATCGCGCCCGCCGGCGCCTTCTACTACGCCGAGCCGTACCACCAGCAGTACCTGGGCAAGAACCCGAACGGCTACTGCGGCATCGGCGGCACCGGCGTCAGCTGCCCGATCGGCCTCACCGCCTGAGCCGGTTCGCGCCACCAGGTGGTCGTCGGCGACCACCCCGTGGCGCGAATCGCCCGTCGGCGCCGTCGGGCGTACATACTTGGTATCCTGAACGCATGCACGCCGCCGCTCATGCTCCCGCCACTCGGTCCGGCGCCGCAGGCGTCCGGCGCCGCGTCGGCCCTGCGACGGCCGCCACGGCGCGGGTGGTGGTGCTCGCGCTCGTCGGCGGGGTCGTCACCGGAGCCGGCACGCAGGTCCTGCAGGGAGAGCTGCCGCAGCCGTTCTCCTTCCTCGCGAACAGCGGCAGCCCGTGGGCTGCGGCTGCGTTCGCCGTCGGCGCCCTCTCGCGCACGAGGCTGGCGGCCGCACCGGCCGGTGCCGGCGCGCTCGCCACGGCGGCCGTCGCCTACTACGTCGCCGTCGACGTCTTCGAGGGCAACGCGTCCGACTCGAGCAGCCCGCTCGTGTGGGCCGCCGCCGGCGTCGTCACCGGCGCCGTGTTCGGTGTCGCCGGCCACCTCGCGCGCCGCTCGGAGCCGTGGCGCTGGCCGGCGGTGGCGCTGCTGGCCGGCGTGCAGCTGCTGGAGGGCATCGGGCACTGGTTCGTCAACCCCCACCTGCGCGGCGACGCCCTCGTCATGACGGCGCTGGGAGCCGGCGTGCTGGCGCTCGCGCTCGTCCGCAGCCGCCGAGAGGGCGCGGTCCGGCGCGTGGTCGCCGTCGCATGCCTCGCAGCGGTCGCCGCCGCGATCGGCGTCCTCGCGGTCGGGCGCGCGTTCGCCGCTCGGTGACGCGCCTCCGCGCGCGAGGTGCGGTGGCAGGTGCCCGTGACGGGCCCGAGGTGCCGGGCCTCCGCGCCGCGGGCGCCGCGGGCGCTCAGCCGGAGGACTCGCAGCCCGCGCCGTCGCGGTCCCGATCGAGCCCGTAGTCGTCGGGGCCGTGGACGTCGACGGGCCGGCCGACCTCGTCGCAGTCGAGGTCCCCGACGACCGGCAGGCACGGCGTGTAGCTGGGATGGCAATCCGCGGGTTGCGCGACGAGGGGCACGGGCGCGGGAGGTGTCGGGGGCAGGGTCGCCGGCAGCGTCGGTGCGGGTGCGGGTGCGGGTGCGGGTGGGGGTGCGGGTGGTCGAGTGGGCGCGGGGGTGGGCGGTGGCGGCGGCGCCGCGATCGTCGTCCGCGAGGCGGCGTCGAGGAACGCTCGCACCTGCTGCCACTCGGCCTCCATCGCCAGCCCGTCCTCGGGGCGCTCGGCGACGAACGCGCCGCACGCAGCGCGCAGACCGGCTTCCGTCCCGCCCGCCTCGGCGAGGAACAGCTGCCGGAACGCGTCGCCGGTGCTCGCCCGGAACGTGACGAGCTGCACGCACGTCTCGACCAGGGGATCCGTCGGCGGTGCCGTGGGCGCCGTGGTCGCCGGCGCGGTCGTGGGCGCCACGCTCGTGGAGGAGGAGGTGGGCGCGACGGCCGGCAGCGTCGCTCCCGTCGAGCCCTCGCCGGCACATCCGCCGAGCGCCGCGACGGCGGCCCCGGCCGCCGCGATCCGGCTGATCCGCCCGCTCCTCGTCACCATCCCCGCCTCCCGTCGCCGCCTGGGCCGACGGTACCGAAGATCGGGGGGACCGGCGGTCAGGAGTCGGTCAAGAACGGGCGCCGCCACCCGCCGCGCGCGACGTCCGATGTCCGCCAGCGGACGAAGGCCGCCGTGTGCACGATGGGGACCATGACGACCGCGACGACCACCTGGGCCATCCACGGGCTCGACGCCACGGACGCCGAGCGGCTCCGGGCCGCCGGCGGCGAGCGCCACGTGGCGGCGTCCTCGCCCGGCTACCCGTGCCGGGTGTGCCTGCGCGACGCGGAGGTCGGTGACGAGCTGCTCCTCGTGTCCCACGACCCGTTCACGGTCGACTCGCCGTACCGCTCGGCGAGCCCCGTGTTCGTCCACGCCCGCCCGTGCCCGCCGCACGAGCCGTCGTACGAGATCCCCGAGCAGCTCGCGCGGCGGCAGCTGTCGGTCCGCGCCTTTGACGCCGCCGCCGCCATGACGGCTGCCGCCGTCGTCGACGGGCGTGACCTCGCGGCGACGTTGCAGCGGTTCTTCCTGGATCCCTCGACCGATCGGGTCCACGTGCACAACGCGTCGAGGGGGTGCTGGGCCGCGACCGCACGCCGCAGCTGATCGCGACCGGTCAGCCCCAGCCGCGCTCGCGGATGTCGTCGCCGTCCGCGTCGAGCGGCCGCCCCGCCCAGCGGAGGCGACCGGGCGTGGCCGAGAGCTTCGCGACGAGCCCTTGCATCGGGGTCCCGTCGAGGTCGGCGATCGCTCCCCGCGCTGCGTAGTGCGCGTCCGCGGAGATGTCCGCCATGTCCATCACCGGCCCGATGGCCGCCTCGGCGGCCTCGAACGTCGCCAGCACCTCGGCCTGCGGGCGGGCGGCGCACCACTCGCGCATGGTCGCCTCCAGCGCGTCGCGGTTCGCCATCCGGTCCGCGAACGTGGCGAACCTCGGGTCGTCGGCGACGCCGAGCACCTCGTTCACCCGCGCGGCGACGGAGTCGGCGCTGGCGGAGAGCCCGACCCAGCGCCCGTCGCTGCAGCGGTACGTGCCGCGGGGGACGGTGTACGGGAGCCCGGCGCCGAGCCGTGGCTGCAGCTCGCCCGTCAGCCGGTACAGCGAGATGAGCGGGCCCATCAGCTGGAACATGCTCTCCAGCAGGCTGACGTCGACGACCTGGCCGACGCCGCTGCGCAGCGCGACCATCGTCGCGAACGCGGCGACGAGGCCGGTGACCTCGTCGGTCAGCGCGATCGCCGGGAGCATCGGCTGGCCGCCGGGCTCGCCGCTGATCGACGCCAGCCCGGACATCGCCTCCGCGATCGTGGCGAACCCCGGTCGCTGCGCGTACGGCCCGCTCTGGCCGAAGCCCGTCACCCTCGTCACGACCAGGCGTGCGTTGCGCTCGTGGAGCACCTCCGGCGCGAGCCCGAGCCGCTCCAACGTGCCCGGCCGGAAGTTCTCGACGAGCACGTCGGCGTCGTCGAGGAGGCGGAGCAGGACCTCGCGATCCACGGGGGCCTTCAGGTCGAGCGCGACGGTGCGCTTGCCACGGTTGACGAGCTTCCACCAGATCCCCTCGCCGTCGCGGGGGTCGCGCCACGCCATGTTCCGCAGGCTGTCGCCGCCGGCCGGTCGCTCGACCTTGACCACGTCGGCGCCGAAGTCGGCCAGGTAGCGCGCGCAGTTCGGTCCGGCCAGCACGGTCGACACGTCGACGACCTTGAGGTCAGCGAGGGGGAGCGGCCGCTCGTGCTCGCTCACGCCGAGCGGCTCGCGATCCGCGAGCACGCCTCGACGAGGTCGTCGTGGGCACCTGCGTAGGAGAAGCGCACGTACCGGTGTCCCCGCACCGGGTCGAAGTCGGTGCCCGGCGTCGCGGCGACGCCGAGATCGTGCAGCCACGCCCGGCACAGCTGCATGGAGTCACTCGTGAGGTGGGCCACGTCGACGTAGGCGTAGAACGCGCCGTCGGCGGCCTCGGCCGCCAGGCCCGCCTCGGCGAGCCCGTCGAGCAGCGCCGTGCGGTTCGCGCGGTACCGCGCGACGTGCCCGTCGAGCTCGACCTGGCAGTCGAGCGCCGCGAGTCCGGCCACCTGGGAGACGTGGGGCGCGCAGATGTAGAGGTTCTGCTGCAGGCGCTCGACGGCGGCCCGCAGCGGTCCCGGCACGAGCATCCAGCCGAGGCGCCAGCCCGTCATCGAGAAGTACTTGGAGAAGCTGTTGACGACGACGGCCTGGTCGGTGTGCGAGCGCGCCGAGCCGGCGCGACCGGTGGTGACGAGCCCGTGGTAGATCTCGTCTGAGATCAGGCGCACGCCGTTGGCCGCGCACCACGCGACGATCTCCGCCAGCGCCGCGTCGCGCAGGACGGCACCGGTCGGGTTGGAGGGGGACGCGACCACCAGTCCGGACAGCGGCATCGCCGACTCGAGCTGAGCCGCGGAGGGGACGCCGCCGGTGCCGCCCTCCAGCGGGATCCCGACGGGCCGGGCGCCGAGGGCGGTGAGCGCGTTCCGGTAGCACGGGTAGCCCGGCTCGAGCACCCCGACCCGATCGCCCACGTCGAAGCAGGCGGCGAATGCGAGCGTGAAGCCCGCCGACGCCCCGCCGACGACGAGCACCTCGTCCGGCTCGACGTGCGTGCCGTACCAGTCGCCGTAGTGCCGCGCGATGCGCCGGCGGAGCGCGAGGGACCCCGCTGCGTTCGTGTAGCCGAGGGGCTCGCCGCGGCCGATGGCCGCGATCGCCGCCTCGCGTGCGCCCTGCGGGGCGGGGGTCGACGGCTGCCCGACCTCGAGGTGGAGGATCGTGCGACCGGCGGCTTCCAGCTCGCTCGCGGCGCGAGCCATGGCCATCGCGTGGAACGGCGGCACGGCCGCGGCGCGCGCCGCCTCGGCGAGCGGCGCCGTCACGCGCGCAGACCGAGCACGAAGCACCGGTCCGCCAGCGAGCCGAGCGCGTACGACTCGTAGTCGACGCCGAAGTCGGCGTACAGGTGCCGGCAGCGCTCGCTCCACGCGAGGGCCTCGGGCGACGACAGGCGGTGGACGACCTGCACGATCCCGCCCTCGAACACGCGGTACTCGGCCCAGGTGCCGGGGAAGTCCTTGACGCACCCCACCTCGATCGACGGGACCCCGCAGCGCATCGGCCGCACCCGGTGGCGGTGGGTGTGGCCCGCCGTGTAGGCGAGGATGGACGGCCGCCGCGCCACCACCGCGTCGAGCGCGTCGCTCGCGTCCGGGTGGAGCCCGAAGTAGTCGTCCGAGCGGTTGCCGTCGATCCACTGCTGGTGGTGGCCCATCACGAGCACCGGCCGGTCGGAGGCGGCCGCATGAGCGTCGAGCCAGTCGAGCTGCCCGGCCGTGAGCGTGCCGGTGGTGCGCTCCGGGATCGTCGTGTCGACGAGCGCGATCGCCACACCGGGGAGCTCGATCCAGTGGTCGCCGGCGTACCGGGTCTGGCCCCGGTAGGCGTCGTGGTTCCCGCGCACGACGTGGAGCCGGTCGCCGAACGGCTCCCGGTAGCAGCGCTCGAACGCGTCCCACTCCTCCGCCAGGCCGTCCACCGACAGGTCGCCCTTGACGACGACCGCGGCGAGGCCGGCCCCCGCCATCTCGGCCGCCGCGGCGCGGTTCATCGTCTCGGGGTACGGCGGCTCGCCGGGGCCGGCGCGCTGCACCGGCCCGGACGGCTCGTCGTCGATGCGGCCAGCCTCGACCTCGCCGAAGTGGACGTCGTTGACGGTGCCCACGCGGCACAGCAGCTCGCCCTCCGGTCGCGGCAACGTCCGCACGGTGACGCCGAGCAGGTCGTGGTCCGTGTCGGGACGGAGGCCGTCGAACCGGTGCACCCGCGACCCGTCGTGCAGGACGACGAGGTCGTCGGCCACCGTCGTCACGTCCACGTCGGACCTCAGGGGCGCGCGCGGCGGGCGGGCACGGGCTTGGACCACCACCGGCCGCTGAAGCGCCAGGCCGTCGAGCGTCCCGGACCGGGCTCCGCCGTGGGCGCGACCGGTCGCGGCCACAGCGCCTCGACGACGGCGACGATGGCGGCGGCCTCCTCCTCGGTGGGCGCCGGGCTGATCGAGCGGGCGACGGCCGAGGGGCTCACAGCGGGACGTTGCCGTGCTTGCGCTGCGGGAGCTCCTCGCGCTTCGTGCGCAGCATCCGCAGGCCGGCGACCACCTTGCGCCGGGTCTCGGCGGGGTCGATGACGTCGTCCACGTAGCCGCGCTCGGCCGCGTTGTACGGGTTCGCGTAGCGCTCCGTGTACTCGGCGACGAGCTCGGCGCGCCTCGCGACGGGGTCGGCGGCCTGCTGGAGCTCGCGCCGGTAGACGATCTCGACCGCGCCCTGCGGGCCCATGACCGCGAGCTCGGCGGTCGGCCAGGCGTACGCGAGGTCGGCGCCGATCGACTTGGAGTTCATGACGACGTAGGCGCCGCCGTAGGCCTTGCGCGTGATGACCTGGATGCGCGGCACGGTGGCCTCGCAGTAGGCGTAGAGCAGCTTCGCGCCGTGGCGGATGATCCCGCCGTACTCCTGGTCGACGCCCGGCAGGAACCCGGGCACGTCGACGAACGTGAGCAGCGGGATGTTGAACGCGTCGCACGTGCGCACGAAGCGTGCGGCCTTCTCGCTCGACTCGATGTCGAGCACGCCGGCGAGCACCATCGGCTGGTTGCCGACGATCCCGACGGGGTGCCCGTCGACGCGGCTGAAGCCGCACACGATGCTCTTCGCCCAGTGCGGGAAGTACTCGAAGAACTCGCCGTCGTCGACGACCTCGCGGATGACCTTCTTCATGTCGTACGGCTGGTTCGGCGACGGCGGCAGGATCGTCTGCAGGTCCGGGCAGAGCCGCTCCGGGTCGTCGACCACCTCGGCCACCGGCGGTTCCTCGAGGTTGTTCGACGGCAGGAACGACAGCAGGAAGCGGACGTCCTCGAGGCACGCCTTCTCGTCCGGGCTGACGAACGTCGCGACGCCGCTCTTCGAGGCGTGGCTCATCGCGCCGCCGAGCTCCTCGAGCGTGACCTCCTCGCCGGTGACCGTCTTCACCACGTCGGGACCGGTGATGAACATGTGGCTCGACTCGCGGACCATGAAGATGAAGTCCGTCATCGCCGGGCTGTAGACGGCGCCGCCGGCGCACGGGCCGAGGATGACGCTGATCTGCGGGACGACGCCGGACGACAGCACGTTGCGGTAGAAGATGCCGCCGTAGCTCGCGAGGCTGACGACGCCCTCCTGGATCCGTGCGCCCGCGCCGTCGTTGAGGCCGATCACCGGCGCGCCGACCTTCAGCGCCAGGTCCATCAGCTTGTGGATCTTCTCGGCGAACACCTCGCCGAGCGCGCCGCCGAAGACGGTGAAGTCCTGGCTGAACACGAACACCTTGCGGCCGTCGATGGTGCCCCACCCGGTGATCACACCGTCGGTGTACGGCCGCTCCTCGAGCCCCGCGGCGTGGGCCCGGTGGCGTGCCAGCAGATCGAGCTCGTGGAAGCTCCCGGGATCGAGCAGCACGTCGATCCGCTCGCGGGCGAGCATCTTGCCCTTCTCGTGCTGGCGCTCGACCGCTCGGGGCGACCCCGCGTGGTACGCCTGCTCGCGGCGGGCGCGGAGGTCGTCGAGCTTGTCCTGCATCGGGTCGGCGCTCACGCCTGCACACCGTACAAGCGGGCCCGACCCGGCCCCCACTCCGACCTGGCCGCCGAACAGGGCACCGCTCGGGCCGCCCGGTGCCCGTGCCACACTGCGCGCATGCCGCTTCCGCTCCAGCCGCCCTTCGCGCCGATGCTCGCGAAGCTGGCGACGCAGATCCCCGACGGCGAGGGGTGGCTCTACGAGCCGAAGTGGGACGGGTTCCGGTGCATCGTCTTCCGCGACGGCGACGACATCGAGCTCGCGAGCCGCAACGAGCGTCCGTTCACGCGCTACTTCCCGGAGCTGCTCGCGCCGCTGATGCGCTCGCTGCCCGAGCGCTGCGTCGTCGACGGCGAGATCGTCGTGCCCGCGGCCGGCGGCGCGGGCCTCGACTTCGACGCGCTGCTCCAGCGGATCCACCCCGCGGCGTCGCGGGTGCAGCGCCTCGCCGCCGAGACCCCTGCGTCGTTCGTCGCGTTCGACCTCCTCGCCCTCGGCGACGAGGTGCTGCTGGCGCGCCCGTTGCGCGAGCGCCACGAGCGGCTGCTCGGGCTGCTCGCCTCCGTCGAGCCGCCCGTCCACCGCTGCCCGAGCACCACCGACGCGGCGACCGCCGCGCGGTGGTTCGTGGAGTTCGAGGGGGCCGGCCTGGACGGCGTCGTCGCCAAGCGCCTCGACGACCCGTACACGCCCGACAAGCGGACGATGGTGAAGGTCAAGCACGTGCGCACCGCCGACTGCGCGGTTGCGGGGTTCCGCGTCCACAAGGACGGCAAGGGCGTCGGCTCGCTGCTGCTCGGCCTGCACGACGACGACGGCCGCCTGCACCACGTCGGCGTCGCCGCCGGGTTCAGCGCGAAGCGCCGGACGGAGCTGCTGGACGAGATCGCGCCGCTGCGCGAGGGAGCGCTGGAGGGCCACCCGTGGCGCGACTGGGCCGAGGCGCAGGCGCACGAGGCGGGCCGGCTCCCGGGCGCGCAGAGCCGCTGGAACGCGGGCAAGGACCTGTCCTGGGTGCCGCTGCGCGTCGAGCGGGTGGCCGAGGTGACGTTCGGCCAGCTGCAGTCGGGCAGGTTCCGCCACGGCGTCCAGTTCGTGCGCTGGCGCGACGACCGCGATCCCGCGAGCTGCCGGTACGACCAGCTGGACGTGGCCGCGGCCCGCTCGTTCGACGACGTCGTCGCCGGGCGCTGACGCGTCGCCCGGCCGCCGCCGTCAGGCGTCGTCGTCGGCGATGGTGAACGTGCGGACGTCCTCGAGCACGCCCGTCGGCGTCGTCGCCCGCACGCGGAGGGTCCACACCCCCGGCACCTCGATCGGCACGCCCTGTTCGATCGGCAGGACGAGCCGCGCCGCGCCGGTGATCTCCGGGGGCACCGTGATGAGCACGCCGCTCGCGGCGGAACCGGCCGGCGGCACGAGCTCGACCGTCATCTGGGACAGACCGGTCGGGGGCGAGTTGATCTCGATCTCCACCGCGTTCGGGCCGACGGCGCCGGTGAGCGAGACGTTGACGTCGAGGTCGCCGATCACGATCCGGCCGTCGGTGTAGCCGAGGCGTCCCGGGTCGGCGCCGTCGCTCGCCTCGAGCCCGGGCGGGGTGAGCGCGAGCAACCACGCCGAGAGGGCGAGGATCACAACGCCGCCCGCCGCCTCGATGCCCGTGGCCCGTCGCAGGCGCGTCGCGAGCGGCGCCGTCATCGAGTCGGCGCGCGTGAGGCGCGACTGCACGAACTGGCGCGTGGCGACCCCGACGAACACGACGGCGGCGACGGCGATCGACTTCAGGACGAGCACCCGGCCGTGGCCGCTGTCGAACAGCTCGCCGCTGTCGAGGCGGATCATCTGCACCACGCCCGTGAGCACCGTGACGACGAGCGCCGGCATCGCGATCCGCCCGAAGCCGCGCGTCGCGTGCACCAGGTCGTCCTCGCCCGGGCCGGCGAGCACCACCCGCGTCAGCAGCACGATGCCGCCGAGCCAGACCGCCATGGCGAGCGCGTGCACGATCCCCATGACGACGCCGACGGCGGCGAGGTCGCCGCCGGTCCGGCTGAACCCGAACGTCGCGACGGCGAGCGCAGGCACGCCGAGCGCGGCGAGCTGCGTCGCCGGATCGATGACCCGCTCCGGACGCGCGACGACCCAGCCGCACGCGAGCGCGAGCACGACCCGCGCGACGGCGGCGGCCCCGGGCGCGTCGCCCGCGAGGTCGATCCACGCGGCGGGTCCGAAGGACGCGCCGACGGAGCGTCCCGTGCGCTGGGCCGCGAGCAGCACCATCGTGAGGAACGACCCGGCGATCCCGACGATCCAGGCCGTGCGCAGGAAGCGGACCGTGAGGATGTACTCGACCCCCTCGGGCCACGCGGCGACGATCAGGACGAGCGCGCCGAGGAGCACCGCGAGCCCGAGCGTGGCCGCCAGTCGCGAGACCCCCAGCGGCCCGCCGACGCGCGGCGCGTCGTCCTGCTCGTCGTCCGCCGCGGCGGTGGCGGGCGCCGGGACGGTCGGCGCCGCCGCGCCCGGCAGGGTCGCGGCGGTCGTGGTCTCACCGCCTGCCGGGACCGTGGGCGCTGCCGGCGCGGGCGCATCCGCGCGCACCTCGAAGCTGAAGCTGCCGCCCCCGTTGCCGGTGCTGTCGGGCGCGCTCACGATGGCCGAGACCCGACACGTGCCGCGCGGCATCGGGTTCGGCACCGCGATCGTCAGCGTCAGGTCGTCCTCGCCGACGGTCGCCGCGCCGAGGGGCAACGTGTTGCCGTTGCAGCTCGCGACGACGTTGTTGGTCGGCCCCAGCGGCTCCGCGAACGTGATGACGAGCGAGGTGGGGGAGACGTCGACGACGCTGCCGTCCTCCGGCGACGAGCTGACGATGCTGTTCTCCGCGTGCGCCGGCGGCGCGGGCGCCGCCAGCGCGATCAGCGTCCCGAGGCCCACCAGCGTCGCCCGCCGCCACGCACGCGCGCGGGCGGTGGCGGCGCGTGCGGGCGCGCCGGGGCGTGGACGAGGAGCGATGCGACCCATGGTGGTGGCGCAACGCTAGCCACGCAGCGTGCGCAGCGGGCGTCTGCCCGCGCGCCGCCGCGGGGTGGGTCAGTTGGCCGCGAAGAACTCGTCGACGATCAGGTTGATCGGGATGTCCGGGTCGAGCTGCGCGAACGAGAACCCGACGTCGCCCTCAGCGATGGTGAAGATGCTGACGAGCCCGGAGTCGGGCGCGCCCTCGCAGTAGACCCCGACGTAGCCGCCCTCGGTCTCGCGCAGCACCGCCACCGACGGGTCGCACAGGATGTTCTTCCACTCCGCCGGCATCCCCACCGACTCGTCCACGGTGATGCCGACCACGAGCGACGCGATCGGGCCGACGTCGTCGACGATCGCTGCCACGCCCATCTCGCTCAGGTTCGTCGCCAGCGCGGGCACGGCGCGGATGATCTCGACGAAGGTCTGCTCCGCCGCCGGCTCGCTGCGGACGAGCTGGGTGCCCGCCGGCGCGTTGAAGATCGCCGTCAGGTCGACGACGTCGAACCCGTCCGCCGGCAGCGCGGTCGTCTCCGGCGGCAGCGTCGCCGGCACGGTCTGCGGCGGGAGCGTCGGCGGCAGCGTCAGCGGCGGGCGGGTGGTCGTGGGCGCGGCGGTGGTCGCCGGCACGGTCTCGGGCGTCGTCCCCTCGGTCGTCCCGGGGGCGCTGTCCGGCGTCGTGTCGGGGGTGGTGTCGGTCGGCTCGTCGCTCGTGCTCGAGCACTCCGGGGCGTCCAGGTCGAGCGCCAGCTCGTCCTGCTCCTCGCCCGCTTCGATGAGCTCGTCGAAGAGGTCGGCCACCTCGTCGTCGTCGTCGTCCTCGGCTGCCGTGCGCAGGTCGCCCAGCGTCTCGATCTGCCGGTCGACGGTCTCGACGAAGGCCTCGTAGTCCTCCTGCAGGTCCTCCGGCGGCCGCAGCTCGCCGAGCTGCTCGCGTGCGTCCGCGTAGATCTCCCCGACCTCGTCCGCGAAGTCCACCGCCGCCTCGTTGTCCTCGGGGAGCTCGATCGCGTCCAGCTCGTCGCCGACGTCGGCGCACAGGTCGTTCAGCTCGTCGACGAAGTCGTCCTCCGACAGCCGCGACGGCCCGTCGTCACCACCGCACGCCGCCACGCCCACGCTGCACACGAGCGCGAGCACCGCCAATCCACGCCTCGTCACGCCAAGTTCCTTCCGTCCAGGGAAACGGCGCCCTACCGTACCGGTCGACCGCTCCCGGGCTCGGATCTCCACCCCGTGAGTAGGCTCGCCGGCGATGGCCACGCAGTCGCTGTACCGCCGCTACCGGCCGCGCCGCTTCGGTGAGGTCCGTGGCCAGGACCACGTGGTCAGGGCGCTGCGCAACGCCGTGATCAACGAGCGCGAGGGCCAGGCGTACCTCTTCTCGGGCCCGCGCGGGACCGGCAAGACGACGTCGGCGCGGATCCTGGCCAAGGTCCTCAACTGCGAAAACCCCCGTGAGGGGGAACCGTGCTGCGAGTGCGATTCGTGCCTCGCGGTCGAGCGGGGCACGAGCTACGACGTCCACGAGCTCGACGCCGCGAGCAACAACGGCGTCGACGCGATGCGCGACCTGATCGAGAAGGCGTCGCTGGGCACGCCGGGTCGGCACAAGGTGTACATCCTCGACGAGGTGCACATGCTCTCGAAGGCCGCCGAGGGAGCGCTCCTGAAGACGCTCGAGGAGCCGCCGCCGCACGTCGTGTTCGTGCTCGCGACCACCGACCCGCAGAAGGTCAGCGACACCATCCGGAGCCGCACGCAGCACCTCCGCTTCCACCTGCTGCCGATGGACGAGCTCGAGCAGCACGTCCGCTGGGTGGCCGCCGACGCCGGGCTGGACGTGAGCGACGCCGCGATCCGCGCGGTCGTCGAGCAGGGGGGCGGATCGGCGCGCGACACGCTCAGCGCGCTCGAGCTCGTCGCGAGCGCCGGCGAGGACGACCTCGACGTCGTGCCCTACGGGGAGTTCGTCGAGTCGCTCGTCGAGCACGACCCGGGCCGAGCGCTCGCCGCCGTCGCGCACGCCGTGCAGCACGGGCGGGACCCGCGCGCGCTCACCGAGGACGTCGTGCGCCACCTCCGTGACTGCTTCCTGTCGCTCATGGCGCCCGAGCTCGTCGCGCTGCCCGACCAGCGCGCGGCCGAGGTGGCCGAGCAGGCGGGCCGCCTCGGCGCGGCCCGCGTCGTGAAGGCGATGGAGAAGCTGGGCACGATGCTGGTGGAGATGCGCCACGCGCCGGACGCGCGGCTCCTGCTCGAGGTGGCGCTGGTCCAGCTGACGCACGAGGCGTCGTCGGCCGACGTGTCGGCGCTGATGGCGCGCCTCGACCGGCTCGAGCAGGCGCAGGCGGCGGCACCACCGCCGGCGGCCGCGGCCGCACCCGTCGATCCCTCGACCGGCCGCGTGCAGCTCGGCGGGCGCGCACGGCGCGAGCCGGACGCCGCGGCGCCCTCGTCGCCGGCACCGGCACCGCCCGCACCGGCGGCACCGCGCGCACCGGCCGCGCCCCCGGCCGGACGGACCGCCGCCGGGGCGATGCCACCCGGCCCGCCGCCGGCTACCCAGCCCGCCGCCGCGGCGCCGTCTCGCGTCGGGTCCGCGGGGCCGGGCCTGAGCCGACCCGCCCCGGTGACGCCACGCCCCTCGCCGGCGCCCGCCGCGCGCGTGCCCGCGGACGATCGAGGTGCGCCGGCAGCGCCCGCGCCGGTGCCCGCTGATCCGGCGGGCGCCGCGGCGCGCGCCGCCAGCATCTGGACCACCGAGATCGTGCCGTCGCTCAAGCCGCTCGTGCGGGCGATCTTCTCGGTGCCGAAGCTCCTCGGCGTCCGCGACGGCATGTTGGAGCTGGGCGCGCCGAACGACGCGCACCGCGCGCGCTGCGAGCAGCACCGCCGTGAGGTCGAGCTCGCCACGTCCGAGCGCGCCGCCGGCCCGGTGCAGCTGTCGATCGTGACCGACGCGGCCAGCCTCGAGGACGATCACGTCGGCGGCACGGTCGTGCCGCTGCACCCGGCGGGTGTGCCGCCGGCCGACGAGGAGATCGACCTGCACGACCTCGTCGACGCGCCGCCGGAGTCGGTCGTGTCGCCGATCGACCGGTTGGCGCAGGCCTTCCCCGGCTCCGAGCTGCTCGACGAGCGCAGCTGATGGCGGCGTTCACCGCGCCCGTCCAGGTCCTCATCGACGAGCTCGGACGGCTCCCGGGCATCGGTCCGAAGTCTGCGCAGCGGATCGCGTTCCACCTCCTGAAGCTCCCCGTCGACGACGTCGCGCGGCTGGCCGGCGCGCTGACGGAGGCCAAGGCGCGGGTGCGGTTCTGCGCCAGGTGCTGGAACGTCGCCGACGGCGAGCTCTGCCCCATCTGCCTCGACGACCGCCGCGACCCGACCGTCGTGTGCGTGGTCGAGGAGGCCCGTGACGTGATCGCGTTGGAGCGCACGGCCGAGTTCCGCGGCCGCTACCACGTGCTGCTCGGGGCGATGAGCCCGCTGGACGGCGTGGGGCCCGAGCAGCTCAAGATCAAGGAGCTGTTCGCCCGCATCGAGCCGGAGGGGATCACCGAGGTGATCCTGTGCACGAACCCGAACACCGAGGGCGAGGTCACCGCGATGTACCTCGCCCGGATGCTCAAGCCGTTCGGCGTGCGCACCACCCGGATCGCGAGCGGGTTGCCCGTCGGCGGCGACCTCGAGTACGCGGACGAGCTCACCCTCGGCCGCGCGCTGGAGGGCCGCCGCGAGGTGAGCTGAGCGAGCACCGGGCGGGCGAGGTCCGGCAGCAGGATCCCGTGACGGCCTCGACGCGCCGGGCGTCGCCGGCGGCACGGGCCGAAAAATGACTGAGGTACCACGCCTGGACCTGGTAGCGGGCGGACGGGCCAGCTCCAGAGGTGGTACCTCAGATCTGTGGCGCTCCGTCAGCTGCGGTCGTGCAGCGCCGGTGCGTATGTGACGGTGACGTTACAGACGTGACGGAACCATGTCAACGCCGGGCGGTGGATTCTTCGTGCCTCACACGGTCCGGAGCAGGATCGCGTCGCCCTGGCCGCCGCCGCCGCACAGCCCGGCGGCCCCGAGTCCCCCGCCGCGCCGGCGCAGCTCGTGCAGGAGGGTCAGCGCCAGGCGGTTGCCGCTCATGCCGATCGGGTGCCCGAGCGCGATCGCCCCGCCGTTGACGTTGACGACGTCGGTGCTGATGCCGAGATCCTGGGCGGACGCGATGCCCACCGCCGCGAAGGCCTCGTTGATCTCGAACAGGTCGACGTCGCCCACGTCCTTGCCCGCCTTGCCGAGCGCACGGCGGATGGCCTGGCTCGGCTGCAGCAGGAGCGACACGCTGTCGGGCCCGGCGACCATGCCGTAGGACACGACCTGCCCCAGCGGTGTCGCGCCCGTCCGCTCCAGCGCGCGCTCGCTCATCATCACCAGCGCGGAGGCGCCGTCGCTGATCTGCGACGCGTTCGCAGCGGTGATCGTGCCCTCCTTGTCGAACGCCGGCTTGAGGCCGGCGAGGCTCTCCATCGTGGTCCCCGGGCGCACGCCCTCGTCGGTCTCCACGAGGATCGGCTCGCCCTTGCGCTGCGGGATCGAGACCGGGACGATCTCCTCGGCGAGTCGCCCGTCCTTGATCGCGTTCGCGGCCCGCTCGTTGGACATCACGGCGAACTCGTCCTGCTGCTCGCGCGAGATCCTCCCGCCGCCGTAGCGCTCGGTGCCCGCGCCCATGAGGCAGGCGTCGAACGCGCACCACAACCCGTCCCGCACGATCGCGTCCATCAGCTCGACGTTGCCGTAGCGGAACCCGCCGCGTGCGCCCGGCGCGAGGTACGGCGTGTTCGTCATGCTCTCCATCCCGCCGGCGACCACGACGTCGGCCTCGCCGGTCGCGATCATCTGGTCGGCGAGGTAGATCGTGTTCAACCCCGACAGGCAGACCTTGTTGATGTTGACGCTGGGCACGTTCAGCGGGATGCCGGCCGCGACGGCCGCCTGCCGGGACGGCACCTGGCCCTGGCCCGCCATCAGCACCTGACCCATCAGGACGTGCTCGACCTCCTCCGGCGCGACGCCTGCCCGCTCGAGCGCCGCGCGGATCGCGACACCGCCGAGCTCGGCGGCGCTGAACGAGGCCAGCGCCCCGCTCATCTTGCCGATGGGCGTGCGAGCTCCGGCGACGATGTACGAACCAGCCATGACCGTCCTCCTCTTGGCGTCCTCAGGCGAGCGTACGCCGTGGCCGGCGGAGCCCGGCACGGGAGCGCCCGGCGCCGGCTCCGCTCAGCTGCGCAGGAGCGGCCAGGTGTCGGCGGTCTCGTAGCCGAGCGCCCAGATCGTGATGCCGGCGAGGCCGGCGGCGAGCGCCCGGTCGGCGCGCTGGCGGATCGACGTCGCGTCCGGCACGTACACCTCGCGCTTCACGGTGCAGGTCACCGTGCGGGTGACGGAACCCAGCCGTGTCGCCACGCCGAGCGCCGAGGGGTCGGCCGGCGCCGAGACGCGGTCGGCCCGTGTCGCTGCGGGGACGTACGGCGGTGCCGGGGCGCTGGTCGTCTTCTGGCCCGTGTACGACGCCGTCCACGTGTGGTAGCGCTCACCGAGCGGCCGCCCGAAGGCGTCGACGCTCGCGAGCGCGCCCGGCGCGGGCAGCCCGGCGGCGTCGCGCATGAGCACGCTCTTGGTCTTCAGGTCGGTCGTCGAGGGGCACTCGCCGTTCACGACCGTGGCCCAGCTACGGCCGTAGGCGGGGACGCCGAGCCACACCCTCGACTGCAGGCCGGCCGGCACCTGCTGCTCCACGACGGTGATCACCTGGTCGACCCACCAGAGCGGTGCGATGCCGTCGGGCCGCGAGAAGCCCCAGTCGTACGCCATGATCCGCAGCCGGTCGGCGTGCGTGGTGAGGTCGCCCCAGTTGCCGTACACGTCGTAGCCGGCCTTGCCGTCGTTCCACTTCGGCGGGACGGTGATCGACAGGAGCTTCCCGCCGGGCTCGGCGTGCAGCGCGGCGCCGAGCTCCTGGACGAACGCGAGCCAGCCCGGCGCGGTCGCCGGCCAGGAGTCGCGGCCGTCGGTGAAGGCGAAGCCCTCGTAGTCGATGTCGATCCCGTCGAACCCCACGCCGCCGACGCCGGTGCGGACGAGCCCGACGATGGCCTGGACGTGCTGGGCGCGAGCGGCCGGATCGTTGAGGATCCCGGACATGACGAGCTTCCCCGTCCCGTCGGTGATCGTCGGGAGCACCTTCATGCCGTGCTGGCGAGCCTTGGTGACCACCTTCTGGAGCTCGCCGACGGGGGCGGCGAGCCCGAACGTCGTGGCGCTCGTGGCGCTGTACCAGAACGGCATGACCTCGCTCATCAGGCCGCTCGAGAGGTCCATCGCGGCGTTGCCCTCGGGCACGTCCCAGTAGGCCACCCAGCCCGTGACGGTGCCGCCGGGGAGCGCGTCGGCCGTGGGGGCCTGGTCGCCGGAGCCCGGGGGCACGACGACCGCCGCGACGGCCAGGAGCGCGGCGACGGCCGCCTTCGTCAGCACGGAGCCGACCGTAGTCCCTGCGGCACGGTCGGCGGTCGCGACAGCACGACGGGTGCTGCGGTCGACGCCGTCTTGCGAGCCGGTTCCTACCGATCGGTAACGTTCGTCCATGCAGCAGTTCCTGGAGGCGATCGAGGCGGGCGCGAGCAGCGAGGAGATCGGGGCGATCCCGCTGCCGGAGAGCTACCGCGCGTGCTACGTCCGCCGCGAGGACACCGGGATGTTCGAGGGCCTCGCGTCGGCCGACAAGGACCCGCGCCGGAGCCTGCACGTCGGCGAGGTCGCCGTGCCGGAGCTGGCTCCCGACGAGGTGTACCTCGCGGTGATGGCGAGCAGCATCAACTTCAACACGGTCTGGACGAGCATCTTCGAGCCGTTGCCGACGTTCGGGTTCCTCGACCGCCTCGGCAAGGAGAGCGAGTGGGGCCGGCGGCACGCGCTCGACCACCAGGTGGTCGGCTCGGACGCGTCGGGTGTCGTCGTGCGGGTCGGATCCGCCGTGCGCGGGTGGAAGCCGGGTGACCGGGTCACCATCCACTGCAACCACGTGGACGACCAGGACCCGTCGGCGCACGACGACTCGATGCTCGCGTCGAACCAGCGGATCTGGGGCTTCGAGACCAACTTCGGCGGCCTCGCCGAGCTGTCCGTCGTGAAGGCCAACCAGCTGATGCCGAAGCCCGCCCACCTGACGTGGGAGGAGGCGGCGGTCAACGCGCTCTGCAACTCGACCAGCTACCGGATGCTCGTGGGGTCGCACGGCGCGCGGATGAAGCAGGGCGACGTCGTGCTCGTCTGGGGCGCGACCGGCGGCATCGGCGGCTACGCGGTGCAGTACGTGCTGAACGGCGGCGGCATCCCCGTCGGCGTGGTGAGCTCGCCCGAGAAGGCGGCGCTGCTGCACGAGCTCGGGTGTGACGCCGTGATCGACCGCAAGGCGGGCGGCTACCGCTTCTGGTCCGACGAGCACACCCAGGACGACTCGGAGTGGCGGCGGTTCGGCAAGGACGTCCGGGCCGCCGTCGGCGAGGATCCCGACATCGTGTTCGAGCACGTCGGGCGCCAGACGATGGGGGCGTCGATCTTCGTCACCAAGCGCGGCGGCACCGTCGTCACCTGCGCGGCGACGAGCGGCTACATGGTCGAGTTCGACAACCGCCACTTCTGGATGCGGCTCAAGCGGCTGATCGCCAGCCACTTCGCCAACTACCAGGAGGCGTGGGCGGCGAACCGGCTGCTCGACCTGGGCAAGCTCCGCCCGCTGCTGTCGGCCGTGCACACGCTGGAGGAGACCGGCGAGGCGGCGCTCAAGATCCACCGCAACGAGCACGAGGGCAAGATCGGCGTCCTGTGCCTGTCGCCGAAGGAGGGCCTCGGGGTGGACGATCCCGAGAAGCGGGAGCGGCTGGGTGAGGACTGGTTGACGGTGTTCCGCCGCCACGGCGGCTGACGCGAGAGGAACGAGCGGGATGAGGATCGAGCTGGAGGCGATCGGGTTCGTGCGCGGCGGGCGCGTGGAGGCCGAGGACGACGCGTGGGGCACGGAGACGTGCGAGATCGAGCTGACCGACCGGTTCACCGAGGACGCGGTGATCGGCCTCGACGCGTTCTCCCACGTCGAGGTCGTCTTCCACTTCCACCAGGTGCCCGAGAGCGACGTGGTCGTGGGGTCGCGGCATCCGCGCGGGCGCACCGACTGGCCCGCCGTCGGGGTGTTCGCGCAGCGAGGGCGCGTGCGGCCCAACCGGATCGGCGTGAGCGTCGCCGAGCTGGTGAAGGTGGAGGGGACGCGGCTCACCGTGAAGGGGCTGGACGCGATCGACGGCACGCCGGTCGTCGACCTGAAGCCGCACATGACGGGCTTCGCGCCCCGGGGCGACGTCCGCGAGCCCTACTGGGCGACCGAGATCATGTCCAGCTACTGGTGACCCCCGCCGACCCTCCCCGGGGTTTACGTAAAACCGAAAGGACCGTGACCCGCGGCGCGCCGTCCTGGAGTTTTACGTAAATCGCCGGGTCTGGTTCACTGGCGCCGTGCTGCTCACCGAGATCGACCACGTCGCCATCGCCGTCCGTGACCTGGAGGCGGCGATCGACTACTACCGCCGTGCCTTCGGCGCCGAGGTGCACCACCGCGAGGTCGTGGAGAGCGACGGCGTCGAGGAGGCGCTCGTCAAGGTCGCCGACAGCTACATCCAGCTGACGGCCGCGACGCGCCCGGACTCCCCGATCGCGAAGTCGATCGAGAAGCGTGGCGAGGGCCTGCACCACATCGGCTACCGCGTCGACGACTGCGCTGCGGCGTTGGCGAGCATGATCGCCGCCGGCGCGACGGCGATCGACCAGGCGCCGCGCCCCGGCAGCCGCGGCACGACGGTGGCGTTCGTCCACCCGAAGGGCAGCTTCGGCACGTTGATCGAGCTCGTGCAGGAGTAGTCACTCCGCCTCGAGGATCAGGCCCTTCAGGTACTCGGCCTCCGGGAACGAGAGCGGGACCGGGTGATCGGCCGGCTGGTGCAACCGGCCGGTGATGCGCACCGTGCGCTGCGCGTCGAGGGCCGCCCCGGCGACGACCTTCTGGAACAGCTCGCCGCTCATGGCGCCGCTGCAGCTGAACGTCATCAGCGTGCCACCCGGTGCCAGGAGCTTGATCGCCAGGAGGTTCAGGTCCTTGTACGCCCGGCTCGCCTTGTCGAGCTGGCGCTCCGTCGCGGCGAACTTGGGCGGGTCGAGGAGGATCAGGTCGTACTGCCGGGCCCGGTCGCGCAGGCCGCGCAGCGCGGTGAAGGCGTCGGCCTCGACGAGCTCCCCGACGTCCACGCCGTTGAGCTCGCCGTTCCGCTCCGCGACGCGCAGCGCGGGGCCGGAGGAGTCGATGTTCGAGATCGACGTGGCCCCGCCCGCTGCGGCGACGACGGCGAACGCTCCGGTGTACGAGAAGACGTTCAGCACCCGTCGACCCGGTGCCCGCTCGCCGATGGCGGTGCGGGTGTCGCGCTGGTCGAGGTAGAAGCCGGTCTTGTGGCCGCTCTCCACGTCGAGCGCGAAGCGCCACGCCCGCTCGTGCACGACCTGGTCGAGCGGGAGCGGGGATCCCCGCAGGACGCCGACGCTGACGCCGAGCCCCTCGCGCTCGCGGGCGTCGCCGTCGCTGCGCTCGTGGACGCGCTCGACGCCGTCGAGGCCGGCCAGCGCGTCGGCGATCACGTCACGCCACGCCTCCGCGCCGGCGGTGGTCAGCTGGCAGACGACCGTGGGCCCGTAGCGGTCGGCGGTGAGGCCGGGGACGCCGTCGGCTTCGCTGAACACGAGCCGTGCGGAGTCCGTGCCGCTGGACAGCAGGGCCGTGCGGCGGGCGGCGCTGGCGGCGATGCGAGCGGCGACGAAGCCGTCGTCGACGACCTCGTCCGGATCGAACGTCCACATCCGGGCTCGGATCTGCGAGGCCGGGCTGTAGGCGGCGCGGCCGAGGCCGTCGCCGCTGGACGAGCGGACCAGCACGGTGTCGCCCGGAGCCGGGTCGCCGTCGACGCGGGCGACGCCGCCGCTGAAGATCCACGGATGGCGCCGGAGGACGGAGCGCTCCCGCCCGGGGTGGAGCGTGATCGAGGCGAGCACCCGCTCACCGTACGGCTCGCGGTGGCCAGCGCTGTCACGGACCGGTGGCACCCTCGGCGAGACGCGAAGAAGGTGGGTCGAGCCATCGGCTCGACCCACCTTCCGAACCCTGGGTCCGCAGGGATCAGGGGTTCAGCACGCAGCCGTTGGTGTTCGCTGCACCCGTCTCGACCGAGATGACACCGTCGGTGACGTTGTAGCCCGCCACCTGCGACTTCAGGAAGCCCGGCACGAGGTTCGCCTCGTCAGCGTCGGCGACCGAACCGCCGTTGGCGATGAAGGCCTCGACGGCGACCTCGAGCGACTTCTGGTCCGCCTTGCAGGCGCTCGTCTTGCCCTTGTCGGTGATGCCGCGGACGGCGAAGACCGTGACGGTGGCCAGGATGCCGAGGATGACGATGACGATGAGCAGCTCGACGAGGGTGAAGCCCTTGTCCTTCTTCTCCGCCGCCGGAACCTCGAGGGTGTTGATGGTGTTGTCCATGGTTGGCGTTCCTCCGCCCAGTCGTTGTGACACGTAAACGCCCGTGGATGACGGTCCCGTCCGCCGTGAACGCAGCAGAGGTTTCGGCCGCGGCGGCGCCGGCTTGAGCGGAAGTGCGTTCAGGTTTCGTCAACATCCCGTGGCCGCGTCATCTCAAGCTCGCCGCCGCGTCTGTCGATACCCTTCGCACGCAGCGGGCTCGACGGGAGGATCTCGGGTGAGCAGAGTGAACAGGGTGGACGTCGCATCGTGGGAGGCGTCGCGAGACGACGAGTCGTTCCTGCCGAGCGAGTCCGAGCAGGCAGCACGGTCGGAGCTGAGCGAGCTCCGCGAGAAGGTGGCGCGCCTCGAGCAGCAGATGATGGCGCAGTACTCGGCCATGGCGGCCTACGCCACCATCGCTCAGACGAACGTGGACACCGCGCGCGACGAGAGCCGCCACCACGTCGACCGGTCGCAGTCGACGATGATCGGGCTGATCGAGAAGGTCCGCCGCGAGTGCCGGGACGCCATCGCCGGCGTCGAGCACCGCGCCGGCCTGCACGTCGGTGGTGACGTCGCACGAATCGCCGCGCTCGAGGAGCTCATCGTCCACCTGCACGGCTCGCTCGAGCAGTCGATCGCGCACCAGCGGCAGATGAGCGACGTCGTCGCCCTGCTCCTCGAGGAGCGCAACCAGCGAGACGGGTGGCTCGTGACCAACGGGTCGCTGGAGAGCCTCTCCCTGCGTTGATGACCCCCGGATGAACGATGGGTGGGCGTCAGCCGGCTCCTGGCGGCACAGCCCGGGTGCCGGACACGAACACCTCCGTCAGCGGACAAGCTCCATCCGCACCCCGCCTGAGTCCCACGTCGGGTCCATCGGGAGGCGGTTGATCGCCCGCCCCGCCGCCCGGCGGGCCGTCCACAGCAGTCCGGCCGCCTGGAGGAGATGGATCTGCCCGGCACCAGCCGGTGGGTTGCGGGTGACGCACTCCTCCACGCCCGGCAGCTTCGACCGGATGAGGTTCATGCGCTCGACGACGCCCTCCTCCGTGTGCGGCGAGGAGCGGACCGGCCGGTCACCGTTCAGGACGTAGAAGCTCAGATCCGGATGGGCGGCAAACCAGTTCCGCTGGTGGAACGGCTGGAACTCCGACTCCGCCTGCTTGATCCACTTGAACCGCCGCAGGTCCGACTTCGTCAACCACGGCTCGAGCGAGAGTGCCTCCTCCCTCGTGGAGGCGCGAAGCGCCGCACGAGAGGGCGTCGGCGGGATCGCGGCCGAGCGGGGCCAGCCCACGATCTCACGGGCCTCCTCGTCGCACGGGCGGAACGGTGCCGTGGGTTCGTCCTCGAACCCCATGGGTGCGTAGATGGCGGCAGCTTCGAACTTCGGCTTGAACTCGAGCACCTCCGCCAGCGTCTTGACGACGAGCGGGTCCTCGACGATCACGGTGACGGCTGCGAGACGGGCCGGCAGGATCAGCCAGCCGCCCGGGCACGGGACCACGGCGCCGAGCATCTTGTAGGGCAGCGCCTGCATGTTCGCCACGACTCAGACCCCGACCTTCTGGCCGGCGCCCATCGACGCGGACTGGCCGGACGACACCGTCGCCTGGGCGGCCATCTGCGCCTTGTTCGTGGCGACGAGCGACATGATCTCCTTCGGGTAGGCGCTGATGGAGGCCGCCGTGTCGTAGCTGAGCATCCCGCTCGCGACGAGACGGGCGAGGTCCATCTCGATCGTCTGCATGCCCTCCTGCTGGCCCGAGATCATCACGTTGCGGATCTGGCGGCTCTTGCCCTCGCGGAGCAGGTTCTTCACGGCTTCGTTGCCGATGAGGACCTCGTACGCGGCGACTCGGCCGCCGCCCTCGGCGGGCAGGAGGCGCTGGCTGATGACGCCCTGCAACGAGCCCGCCAGCTGGATCTGGATCTGGTCCTTCTTGTCGGCCGGGAAGACGTCGACGATGCGGTCGAGCGCCTGCGCCGCGTCGTTGGTGTGCAGCGTCGCGAACACGAGGTGCCCCGTCTCCGCGAGCGTCAGCGTGATCGCGATCGAGTCGAGGTCGCGCATCTCGCCGAGCAGGATGACGTCGGGGTCCTCTCGCAGCGCGCTGCGGAGCCCGTCGGTGAAGCTGTTGACGTCGGTGCCCACCTCGCGTTGGTTGATCATCGCCATCTGGTGCTGGTGCACGTACTCGACCGGGTCCTCGATCGTGAGGATGTGGCACGGCTTGGTCAGGTTGATCTCGTTGATCATCCCGGCGAGCGTCGTGCTCTTGCCGGACCCCGTCGGCCCGACCACGAGCACGAGCCCGTACGGCTTGTTGAGCAGGTCGTGACACGCGCGCGGCGCACCGAGCTCGGCGAGCGTGCGGACCCGGCTCGGCACGACGCGCAGCGCGAGCGCGTACGAACCGCGCTGCTTGAACGCGTTGGCGCGAAAACGGCCCAGGCCTTCGAGCCCGAACGAGAAGTCGACCTGGCTCTGTTCGGCGAGCTCGTGCGCCTGCCGCTCGTCGATCAGCGAGAACACCATCCGCTCGGTGTCGGCCGGGGTCAAGGCCGGCACCCCGTCGAAGGGGATGAGCACGCCGTCACGGCGTCCCGACGGGGGCCGCCCCGCGGTGATGTGCAGGTCGCTCGCGCCGGCGACCACGGTGGCCTCCAGCAGCGTGGCGAGGGTCGGATCCGGGTTGAACGTCACTGGCTAACCTCGTTCGTGGGAGCGATCTGCGATCGCCGTGCTGGAAGGGTGCATGTCCGCCGCTGTCGTCGTCATCGCTGCTGTCGCCGGTCTGCTCGTCGGCTCGTTCCTCACGGTGGTGACCGATCGGGTGCCGCGGGGCGAGTCCGTCGTGGCGCCGGGGTCGCGGTGCGGGACGTGCGGACTACGCCTCGGGCCGCTCGACCTGGTGCCGGTGATCAGTTGGTTGGTGCTGCGCGGCAGGTGCCGGCGTTGTCGAACAGCTATCGGCGTCGAGCCGTTGCTGCTTGAGCTGGGGACCGCGGCGCTGTTCGTGCTCATGGCGCTGCGGTTCGACGACGGCTGGACCGCGGCGGCCTACTGCGTCCTGTGCGCCGGGCTGCTCGCGCTGAGCTGGATCGACCTGGTGACGAAGCGGCTCCCGCGTGAGGTCACCTACTGGACCCTCGGGCTCGGCGCACCGCTGCTGGTCGCCGCCGCGCTCGTGCGCGAGGAGCCCGACCGGCTCGTGCGCGCCCTCGTCGGGGGGGGCCTGGCCCTCGGGTTCATGGGGGCGCTCTACGTCGTGAGCCGGGGCGCGATGGGCGACGGGGACGTGCGGCTGTCGCCGCTCCTCGGCGTCTACCTGGGGTGGCTCGGGCTCGGCGTCGTGCCGGTGGGCCTGTTCCTCGGCTTCCTGTACGGCGCCGTCGCCGGCGTCGCCGCGATGGCGCTCGGGCGGGCCGGCCGGAAGACGGCGCTGCCCTTCGGGCCGTTCCTCGCCCTCGGCACGGTCACGGCGGTGTTCGTCGGGCGGTGGGCCGTCGACCGCGTCTGGAGCGGCTGAAGCCCCACAAGATCCCCTCAAGGTGCGCCGAGCGCCCTCCGATGTAGGTGCGATGAGACGGCGGCTGAGCGAGGACGGGAACCGGGCGCGCCGCGTCCGTGATGCGGGCATGACGCTGGTCGAGGTGTTGGTCGCGATCGTGCTCCTGGGCGGCGCGGTCGCAGCGACGCTCAACACCCTCGCCGCCACCGTCATCGGCACGCGCTCCGAGCGCGACCACTCACGTGCCTTCCAGTGGCTCCAATCGGCGACAGGGGTCCTCCAGGCCGCGCCCCGCGTGGGCTGCGAGCTGGTCGCGGGCGACTCGTACGCGTCCGGCGAACAGAAGGTGCGCCTCGTCTACCAGGACGTCATCCGCAATGGCGTGATCAACCCGCCGGACTGGCAGGACTACCAGCTGACCATCGTCGAGCCGGTGCAGACCTGGGACGGGACGCGCTACTGGAAGCCGAACGAGGCGCCCAAACCCTGTTACGACGGAAGCGGGTTCAAGTTGCAACTCATCACGATCCAGGTGACGAGCCCTGACGGCAAGATCATCGAGACGGTCCAGGTGGTGAAGGATGCGTGAGCGCCGCGACCTCTGCGACCGGGACCGAGGCTTCACGTTGACGGAGCTGGTGATCGTGATCGCGATCGTCGGTGTCCTGTCCGTCGTGCTCGCGTCGGTGTTCAGCGTCATCGTCCGGAACGCGCCCGCCGCCGAGGCGAAGGCCGACGACGCTCGGTCCCTGCTCGGACTGTCGACGTGGCTGCCGGCTGACATCAGCTCGACCCCCTTCGCGCCCGAGTCCGCGCCAGGTCCAGCATGGGATCGCGCACCGGGGACTCCCTCCGGGTGCAGCGGCGCCAGCCCGGGAGTCAACCTGCTCCGGCTCCAGTGGACGGAGTCGTTCGGCACGGCGGCGACGACGTCGACGTTCACGGCCGCGTACCGCTACGTCAACGCCGACGGCGGGTGGCGGATCAAGCGCTACTACTGCGAGAACGGCGGCGTGCCGTCGGTGGCGAACATGACGAGCATCCTGCCGGCGATCGATCCCGCGACATGGACGACCGGGAGCTACCCCATCGTCGTCACGTGGCAGGTGAGCGGCTCGACCATCGTCGGGGCGAAGATGGCCGTCCAGACCGTCGAGGGGGACAAGGTCCGGGTGGACGGCTCCTCCAACAACCCGGCGGCGACGCTGCCGCCGCTGGGAACGGTCGTGGCGGACTCGACCACCACCGTCCTGCCGGACACGACGACCACCGCCGCTCCGCCGCCGACGGAAGCACCAACGACCACCGCCGCACCCGGTTCGACCGTCGCCGGCGCCAGCACGACGGCGGCACCGACGACCGCGGCACCGACGACGGCGGCACCCACCACCACCGTCGCCCCCACGACGACGACGGCACCCCCGTGCGTCGCGTCGATCGTCAGCGTCTCCCCGAACCCCGTCCGGAACCAGCAGAGCAACAGCTCGAACCACGACGTCTTCTCGGCGCCGATCGTCGACGACGTCGTCGTGAAGGTGACGAAGACCAGCGGCAACTGCGCCAGCCTCGGCCTCGAGTACAAGCCGATCACCAACGGCACCGCGCAGTGGAAGCCCTTCGGCAGCTCGTCGCAGGTCATCCTGCCCGAGGCCGCCATCGAACCGTGGGACGACGGCCCCCACACGCTCGTCCTGCGCAACGGCCAGTTCGGCACGCAGGTCGGCGCCACCGCGACCTTGGAGGTCTCATGAGCACCCACCGGCGCGCCGATCGCGGCGCGATCCTGCCCATCACGCTGATCGTGGTGGTCGTCCTCGGCGCGATCGTCCTCGCGATGGCCAACTACGCCTCCGCGACGCTCTCGTACGGGCAGGTGTCGGAGGCGAGGGCCAACCGCCTCGCCGCAGCCCAGGCCGCCATGGACGACGCCATCGAACGCCTCGAGCTGAAGCGCTCGCTGTGCTCGACGACCGCCGGAGCGGCCGCCCAGCCCATCAACCTCGACTTCCCGGCGATCAACGGGGCGCAGGCGCTCGTCACCTGCCAGATCATCGGTGGCGAGGTGCCGCCGGCGGACGGATGGGCGATCGTCGTCACGGGCGAGGGATTGACCGGCCCGGGCCTGCAGACGAACGCCGGAGGTCGGCCGAAGATCGAAGGCCCCGTCTACGTGTTCAACCACAACACCGTCTCGCTGTCGAAGAAGACGACGATGGTGAAGGGCGACCTCTGGCATGAGGACGACGCCTGCTCCGGCGGCAGCCCGACGGGTGGCGACGTGGCGTTCAAGCGCTCGAACGTGGCGATCTCGAACCTGGTGTTCGACCCCACGACGCGAGGCACGTACTGCACGAACCGCAGTTGGAAGGAGCTGTTCGCCGTGGCGCCGCCGACGAGCCACGTGTCGGCGATCCCTCTGGCGCTGCCGCCGGTGGAGGACGGCCCTGCGGGCGGGAAGTGCAAGCTCTTCTACCCCGGCAGGTACACGACGGCGCCGGTCCTGGCCGACAACAACTACTTCCGGTCCGGGGACTACGTCTTCGACAACGTCGGCGTCCTCCGGGTGAAGGGTCAGCACGTGACGTTCGGCAACATCCCTGCCTCGGACGACTTCGCGTACCCGCTCCTCGAGGAGAACGACACCGCCACGACGTGCCTCGGCGAGCGTCAGGCCGATCCGAACAAGACGGGCGCGACCGTCTACCTGGGCGGCAACAGCCGCATCCTCGCCGAGGCCAACGCCGGGTTCGAGGTCTCCCGCAGGCAGCAGGGGCAGTACTGGGTCTCCCTGCAGGCGCTCGACAGCGTGCCGAAGGGAACGCTCCTCATCGAGTCGGATCCCGGCGGCACGAAGGACATCGCGCTGAACGGGCTGGTCTACGCGCCGTACTCCCACGTCAGCTTCGGGACCGTGTCGGCGAAGAAGGACGCGGCGATCCGGGGCGGAGCCGTCGTGGCGTCGTTCGAGGGAACGATCAGCCAGGCGGGCGACGGGTTCCTGATCAAGGTGCCGACGTCGGACCAGTCGATCAAGGTGCTGCTCGAATCGACCGCGACGGACTCGCGGAGCTCGACGAGCGTCAGCGTCATCGCCGACTGGCGTCCGACGACGGGCGCGCTCGCCGTCAACTCCTGGCGCGTCGCCAACTGACCCGGGCGGTCCCGTCCGCGGCGTACTCCCACGTCAGCTTCGGGACCGTGTCGGCGAAGAAGGACGCGGTGATCCGGGGCGGAGCCGTCGTGGCGTCGTTCGAGGGAACGATCAGCCAGGCGGGCGATGGCTTCCTGATCAAGGTGCCGACGTCGGACCAGTCGATCAAGGTGCTGCTCGAATCGACCGCGACGGACTCGCGGAGCTCGACGAGCGTCAGCGTCATCGCCGACTGGCGTCCGACGACGGGGGCGCTCGCCGTCAACTCCTGGCGCGTCGCCAACTGACCCGTGGCGGTCCCCGTCCGCGGTCACCGCACCGTGATCGGCTGGCATGCCGGCTGATTGTCCTCGGTGGGCCGCAGACGTGGGCGGCCCAGGCGCTGCAGGCATCCGGATGGAAGGCCGCCAGCCCCAGGACAGGGTCCTCCGCATCGCAGCCCGGCAGCTTCGCGACGCCGCTCACCCCTGCCGGTGACGACGCGGATCGACTCGGCCGGCCAGCCGTAGGTGACGTCGCGGGACAACGCAGACGGTCCGAACGCATCAGTGTTCGGACCGTCTGCTGTTCCGGGGTCCGTCGGGTCGTCGCGGTCCGCCCCGGGGTGCGCCGGTGCCGTGGTGAGGGCGGTGGGTTGCGGCTGAGGTCGCGCAATGAACTCGCCGCTCGAGGCGTGGAGGACTCGGACGTCGTGGGGGTGCGCTGGTGCGGCCGCACTGTCTGAACCGTGCCTGCCGACGAGGCCGTCGGCGTCGGTGCCGGGGATGTCGTGGCGATCGATTGCGGGGAACGTGGGGACGGCGGCGGGCCGATCCGCACCACGGTGACGGGCGAAGGCGGCGCCGGTCCTGGCGGTCGAGTCAGCCGGCCTCGTCGGGTGTGCGCCCGAGCATCGCTCGCGCGATACCCGGTACGGATGCTCGAGAGGGTGTCGATGTCGCGGTTGCGCAGCCGGTAGCCGGCGCGGCTCGACGTGGGCGCGTCGGCGCGGTGGACGATCGTTGACGATGTGGCGGTGACGACCTGCATCGATCCGGGCCGACCTCGCCGGCACGCCGACGGGTGGAGGCCCGTTCCTCACGGCGATCCCACGCCCGCCGCCGGTGCGCAGGTTCCCGGCCGTCCGGTCGGCGCCCATGACCGCTGTGCGAGGCCGGAGGTGGTGCTCCCCGCCCGCCGGGCGCGTCACTCGTCAGGCGACCACAGCTCGACGCTGTCCGAGCCACGGCTCCAGGAGGATGTCCCCTGCGCCGGCCCTCACAGGTGACGCGGTCACGGGGGGCCGAGCGTCACGTGGGAGCGGGGACGGGTGGGTCGCGCCGGCCCCGCGCGACCTACCCGCACCGTCAGATCTGGTTCTTGGTGTTCCCGAGCACGCCGTACATGGCGCTGACGAGGGCGACGGCGACGAAGCCGACGATCAGACCGACGAAGACGATCATGATCGGCTCGAACATCGCCGTGAACTTCTTGATCCGGCTCTCGAGCTCGCGGTCGAAGTAGATGCTCGCCACCTCGAGCTGCTCGTCGAGCGTGCCGGTCTCCTCACCGACCTTGAACATCTGCTTCGCCGCCCCGGGGAACAGGCCGCTCGCCGCCAGCGGCGCAGCGAACCCGCCGCCCTCGAGCATCACGCCCTGGGCCTCGACGAGCTTCGCCTCGTACACGGTGTTGCCCACGGACTCGGTCGTCGTCTTCATGCCGTCAGGCAACGGGACACCGGCCTTCACCATCGCGCCGAGGATGCGGCAGAACCGCTCGAGGATGGCGTACTCGATGATCCCCTTGATGACCGGGATCTTGAGCAGCAGCTTGTCCTTCTGCGGCTTGCCGCTCGGCGTCTTGAACAGCCAGTACATCGTGCCGGCGAAGGCGCACATGGCGCTGAACGGGATGTACCACATGACCGTGAACAGGTCGGCCACGAACAGCAGCATGCGGGTCGCGAACGGGAGGTCCGCGTCGAGCTCCTCGAACAGGGGCTTGAACTGCGGCAGGACGTAGCCCGCGAGCACGGCCACCGTGAAGACCGCCAGCACCATGACGACCATCGGGTACGACAGCGCCGCGACCACCTTCGCCTTGGTCTCCACCTCGCGCTCGAGGTAGCCGGCGAGGTTCTCCAGCGTCTCGTCGAGCTTGCCCGTGAGCTCCGCCGACTCGAGGATGCCCATGTAGTACATCGGGAACGCCTCGGGGTGCTGGCGCGCCGCGCCGCTCAGCGTGCCGCCGTTGCGCAGGTCCTCGACCATCGCAGACAGGGTCCGGCGCAGCGCGACGTCCTCGGTCTCGTCGCCGATGACCTCGAGCGCCTCCGTGATCGGGATGCCGGCCTTCACGAAGACCGCGAGCTGACGCGTGAAGTGCATCAGCTCCTTCTTCTTGACCTTCTCCTGGGTCAGCTCGAAGTCGAGCATCCCCCGCTTCTCTTCGATCTTGACCGGGTACAGGTTCTTCTCGATCAGCGCCGCGCGCGCCGCGCCGACGGTGTCGGCCTTCTCGAAGCCTTCGATGGTGCCGCCGGCGGTGTCGATGGCGGCGTAGGCGAACTTGGGCATGACGTGGTTTCTCCTAGCTCGCGAAGAGGGTGCGGATGACTTCGGGGACGGTCGTGACGTCGTTCTCGACGAGGGCCATGGCTTCGCGCAGCATCGTGCGCATCCCCTGGGCGACGGCCAGCCGGCGCAGCTCCTCGGTGGTCGCCCAGCCGACGATCAGGCGGCGCAGCTCCGGCGTGATGCGGAGCAGCTCGTAGACGCCGATGCGGTCGCGGTAGCCGGTGCCGGCGCAGTAGCTGCAGCCGGCGCCACGGAAGAACTGGCTCTTGTCGCTGCCGCCGCTGTGCTGGCGGAACGCGGCGAGCTCGTCGGCTCCCGGCGTGTACGGCTCCTTGCACGAGTCGCAGATGCGCCGCAGCAGGCGCTGGCCGATGACCCCCACGACGGACGAGGCGATGAGGAACGCCTCGATGCCCATGTCGAGGAACCGGTGCAGCGCGGCGACGCTGTCGGTGCCGTGCAGCGAGGAGAGCACGAAGTGGCCGGTCAGCGCGGACTGGATCGCGATGCGAGCGGTGTCCGCGTCTCGGATCTCGCCGACCAGGATCACGTCCGGGTCCTGACGGAGGATGGCCTTCAAGCCGGTGGCGAACGTCAGGCCGGCCTGGTCGTTCGTCTGGATCTGGTTGATGCCCGGGAAGACGTACTCGACCGGGTCCTCGACGGTGGTGACGTTCTTGCCGGTCGAGTTGATCTCCTGCAGCGTGGCGTAGAGCGTCGTCGTCTTGCCGGCGCCGGTGGGGCCGGCGCAGATGACCATGCCGAACGGGGCGTGCACCATCTTCGAGTAGTGCAGGTACGTCTCACGCGGGAACCCGAGCTGGTGCAGGCCGATCATCGACCGGCCCTTGTCCAGGATCCGCATGACGATCTTCTCGCCGAAGACCGTCGACACGCTGCCGACGCGGACGTCGACGTCCTTGCCGTCGATGTGGGTCGAGAACTGGCCGTCCTGCGGGCGGCGCTTCTCGACGATGTTCATGCCGCTCATGATCTTGAGGCGGCTAGTCAGCGCGGGGTGGACGGCGATGGGCAGGCTGAACGCCTCGACGAGGTGGCCGTCGATGCGGAACCGGACCCGGAGCTTGTCGTCGAGCGGCTCGACGTGGATGTCGCTCGCGCGATCGCGCATCGCCTGGCTCACCACGCGGTTGACGAGCTGGACGACCGGCGCCTGGTCGTCGAGGTCGACCGCGGCGGCGGTGGTGGCCTGCTGCTGCTGGGCGTCCTGGCCCTCGAACGCGAGCACGAGGCGGTCGATGTCCGCGTCGGCCCGGTAGCTGCGGTCGATGAACGTCCGGACGGTCGCCGGGTCGGCCACCTTCCACACGATCGTGCGCGCGACGGTCTTCTCGATCGCCTCACGACGGGTCGACGACGGGTCGGCCGCCAGGACGACGACGGCGTCGCCCTCCTGCGCGATCGGCACGGCGCAGTTGGAGCGGGCGACCTTCTCCTCGACGAGCGCAGCGGTCTCGGGATCGGTCGCGAGCACCTTCGTGTCGACGAGCGGGAACCCGAACACCTCGGACACCGCCGTCGCGAGCTCCGTCCGCCCGGCCCCGAAGCGCCCGAGCGCGACGTCGCAGAACTGCAGCACGTCGCCGTTCGCCTGCTCGAGCGCGATCGCCAGGTGCTCGGTGGAGAGCTGCTCGCCGTCCACCAGCCGCTGGCCGATCTGCATGCACTCGGCTGCGTGCGCGCCCGGAGGGGCGGGTTCCGGCGCCGCCGGTCGCAACGTCGCCGTCGCGGTGGTGCCGTCCTTGCTCTTGAAAAGTGCCATGTACCCGTCTCCCGCCGAACGGCGCCCGTCTCGTACCGCGCCCGACCTAGAAGGTCGAGTACGTGTTGCCAGCTTCGATGTGGTTCCCGTCCCGACCGTTGTCATCGGCGGAGGGGAGCCTGGGGTTGAGCGTCATGCTCGGCATCGCGACGCGCGGCACGTCGCCGGTCGTCGGACCGACGGTGCCGGCGGCGTCCGAGGAGCGCGCCACCTCGTCCTTGCGCACGAACTGCGCCGGATCCAGGGCGATGATCGCCCGCTCGAGCTCGTCGAGACGCTCCAGCTGCACCGCGGCGCCGACGTCCATCTCGTCGGTCAGCAACGCCTCGATCTCGCCCAACCGGACGGACTGCTTGTCGAGCTTCTGCTCGGTGCTCGCCACCACCCGGTCCAGCTCGATCCGCACCAGCATCGCCTCGCCGACGGCGTTGGACAGCTGCGCCTTGAGGTCGTCGAGCGCGTCCTGGTCGATGTGCGACACCGTCTCGGTGAGCGCGTCGATCCGGTCCACGACCGCGGCGAGGTTGTTCTCGGCCTCCAGCACGCGCTGGGACACGGCGATCATCGCGTCGTCGAAGCCGCCCGCCACCCGTCCGATCTGCGCTTCCAGGTTGGCGATCTTCTGCCCCTGCTCCTCGTTGATGCGCGCCTCGAGCGCGAGGACCTTGTCCGTGGCTCGCGTCTCGGCCGCGTCGAGCTTGCCGAGCAGGGTCGTCGCCGTGTCGGCGATGCGGGCCTCGCTCTGCTCGAACGCCTCGGCGAACCCGAGCTGGACGGCACCGATGCGCTCCTCGATCGAGTGCGCGGTGCGCTGGTCGCCCTCGTCCATCCGCTGCGCGAGCGCGGCGGTCGTGTCGTTCACGTGCTGCACGAGCGCGCTCGCCTGCTCGTCGAACCGTCGGGTCACGTTGGTGAGCTCGTCCAGCCGGGCGACGCTGGTGCGCATGGCGTGCTGCACGTCGTCGCGAACGGTCTGGCGGAGATCGATCAGCTGCTCCGGGTCGATCCCGGTCGGCCGCTGCTCCAGCGTCGACATCTTCTCCTCGATGTCGACCATCCTCCAGTGCTGGTGGTTCGCGAACTCGGAGAGCCGCTCCTCGAGCGCCGCCTGCAGGGCTCCCTGATACGCCTCGAACGCGGCCAGCTGCTCGGCGCGCTGCGCCTCGAGCACGGCCTCCACCGACGGGATCAACCCCTCGAAGTCGGCGCGCAGCTGGGCCGTGGCCGCCTCGGCCGTATGGCGGGCCGCCTCGGTCTGCTGCGACGCGGCCGCGAAGTACCTGGTCAGCTGCTTCTCGACCGCGGTCAGGATCGTCGTGGTCAGGGCGTCGGCGTCGACGGCGCCCGGTGCGGAGGTGGTCTGATCCAGCGTCACGGATGTTGTATCGGCCGCAGTTGCCGAGTTCTTGAGACGGGTATCCGCGGACGTCGTGTCACGCTCGGCTATATGGCGGGCTGGGCCGCGCTCGCCGGCGCCCGCTCCGCGCGCACGGCTAACGTCCCGCCGATGGGGTCCAGGCGCGGCGCGCTCGGCGTCGTGGCGGTTGGCGCCCTCGCCACGCTGCTGCCGGGGTGCACGGACGACGGCGCCGCGACCGCGACCACGACGTTGCCGCCGCTCCCCGCGCCGGACACGGCGGCGTCGACGACGCTCGAGCCCGGAGGGCAGCTCGTCCCAGCGACCCACGAGTGCCTCGCGACCCGGCCGGTGCGGTGCCGCGACGTCGACCTGCGCCGCGTCGACCTGTCGGGTGCCGCCCTCGCCGACGCCGACTTCCTCGGGTCGGACCTGACCGGAGCCGACCTGTCGGGCGCGAATCTCGAGGGCGCGACCCTGCAGGAGGTGGTGCTGGTCGACGCCGACCTGCAGGTGGCGAACCTGTACCGCGCCAACCTCTACTACTCCGACCTGGGCGGCGCCGATCTGTCGGGCGCGTTCCTGCGCGAGGCCGGGTTCGAGGAGTCGTCGATGGTGGGGGCGAGCCTCGACGGGGCGTTCCTCCGGGGGGCGAACCTCCGCGGCGTCGACCTCACGAGCGGGACGCTGAACGGCGCCCACCTCATCTCCGCCGACCTGAGCGGCGCGACGCTGACCGGCGCGTCGCTGTTCTCGGCGGACCTGAGCCGGGCCACGCTCGTCGACGCGTACCTGGAGCGAGCGATCCTCACGGGCGCGAAGATGGACGGCGTGAACCTGAACGGGGCCTTCCTCGGCGACGTGGTCGGCGACGTCGGCGCCGGCTGACATCGACACCCCGACGAACCCGGAGACCCATGCGCGTCCACCTGATCGACGGCACGTACGAGCTGTTCCGCCAGCACTTCGGACAGGCGGCCCGCCACAGCGACGCCGGCCCATACGCGGCCGCGGCCGGCGTCGTCTCCTCGACCCTGCAGCTGATCGCCGACGGCGCCACCCACGTCGGCGTCGCCTCGGACCACGTGATCGAGAGCTTCCGCAACGACCTGTGGCCCGGCTACAAGACGAGCACCGGCATGGCGCCCGAGCTGCTCGCCCAGATCCCCGTCGTCGAGGACGCGCTCGTGGCCGCCGGCTTCACCGTGTGGGCGATGGTCGCGCACGAGGCGGACGACGCCCTGGGCGCCGCCGCGGCGGTCGCGGACGCCGACGCCCGCGTGGAGCAGGTCCTGATCTACACGCCCGACAAGGACCTCGGCCAGTGCGTGCGCGGCACGCGCGTCGTGCAGTACGACCGGCGCAAGCGGGAGGTCGTCGACGAGGACGCGGTGCGGGCGAAGTTCGGCGTGCCCCCGGCGTCCATCGCGGACTACCTGGCGCTCGTCGGCGATTCGGCGGACGGCTACCCCGGCCTCGCCGGGTGGGGCTCGAAGAGCGCGGCCGCGGTGCTCGCGAAGTTCGGTCACCTCGAGCAGATCCCGCCGAGCTCCGGAGCCTGGGGCCTTCCGTCGCTGCGTGGCGGCGAGAAGCTGGCGACGACGTTGCGCTCCGAGCTCCCCCTCGCGCTGCTGTTCCGCAGGATCGCGACCATCGAGACCGACGTCGAGGTCGGTCGGGTGGACGACTGGCGCTGGCGTGGGCCCACCGAGCGCTTCCACGACGTCGCCCGCCGGCTCGGCGCGCCGCAGCTCGCGGCGCGTGCGGCTGCGCTCGCGCGGCGGGCGGCGCCGCCGCACGGCGAGGGCTCGGGCCGGGAGACCGAGGGGCCGACGGGCCCCGGACGCGCCACACCCGCTGGCTGAGGTGACGGCCAGGCACCCTGCGGCACACGGGTCACACCGTTGAAGGCTGCTACCTCCCGGTCCTGACCTGGTTCCCGGCTCCCCGTTGCACAGGACCCGACCGTCACCTCACCCAGCGGGTGAGGACGCCAGACTACCGGGCCGGTAGCCTGCCCGCGTCACCTGGGAGGGGTGCGAGAGCGGCCGAATCGGCACGCTTGGAAAGCGTGTGAGGGGCAACCCTCCGTGGGTTCGAATCCCACCCCCTCCGCCACCGGATCGTCGCCCCGCTCGCCGGCGCGCGAGCGGTAGCGTCGCCGCCTCGTGGCGCACGCGCAGCGGGACCGACCGGACGCGGTCGGGCAGGTACGGGTCCTCGGCCCGAGCGCCCTGATCGTGCCGGGCGCCGCAGGTCCCGTCGAGGTGCGCCTCAGTCCCGTGCAGCGGCGCCTCGTGGCGCGGCTCGCGCTGGCCGCCGGCTCGGTCGTGCGCCACGGCGAGCTGGCGGACGCGACCTGGGAGGGCGCGCCGCCCCGCACCGCGGTGGCGGCGCTGCGCAACCAGGTCAGCCGGCTGCGCGCGATCGCCGGCGACGGGGTGGTCCTGACGGCGCCCGACGGCTACGCGCTCGGGTGGCCGGACGACGCGCGTGCGGCCCGCCAGGAGCTGCGTGCGTGCGACGAGGCGCGCCGGCGTGGCGAGGTGGACACGGTGCGAGCCTGCGCCGAGGGGATCGTGCAGCGCTACGTCGGGGTGCCGTTCGACGACCTCGACGGTGACGCCGCCCACGCCGGGCGCAGGGTGGCCGAGGAGGTGCTCGACTCGGCGCTCGTCGCGCGGCTGTGGGCGGCGCTGGAGCAGCAGGAGCTCTGGTGGGCGGTCCCCGAGGCCGAGCGGCTGGTCGAGTCGGCGCCGCTCGACGAGCGGCGCTGGCTGCTGTTGATCGACGCGCTGGCCCGCTCGGGCCGTCGCGGCGAGGCGCTGGGAGCGGTCGGGCGAGCCCGAGCCGCGCTCCGCCGCGCAGGGCTGGCACCGGGCCCGGCCTTGACCGAGCACGAAGCGTCGCTCCTCCGGGACGCCGGCACGGCGCGCAGGCCGGCGCCCCCGCGGATCGTCGGTCGTGACCCGGAGCTCGCCGCCGTCGAGCGGGCCCTGAGGGCAGGGCGGTTGGTGCGGGTGACGGGCGAGCCCGGGATCGGCAGGAGCGCCGTGCTGGCCGAGGTGGCCGGCCGCGCCCGGCGCGCCGGGCACCGGGCGCCGCTGGTCACGTGCACGATCACGCCCGCCTCGCCCGCCGAGGTGCTGGTCGCGCTCCTGGACGACCTCGGGGAGGCGGTCGATCCGTCGCTCGGCCCGGTCAACGGCTTCGTCGGTGCCGTGGCGGCTGCCGCGGCGGCACGGCCGATCACGATCGTGGTCGACGACGCCCACCTCGCCGGACCGTCCACCCTGGCCGGCCTCGTCGCCGCCGCGGCCGTCGACCGGGTCGGGGTGGTCTGCGCGACCATCGGGCGCGACGACGTCGGACCGGCGCTCGACGGCGCCCAGGTGGTGGAGATCGGACCGATGGCCGAGCACGACCTGGGCCGGCTGCTCGCCGCCCACGAGCCCGAGCGCGCGCTGCTCGCCGAGGACCTCGCCGCGATCCACGAGCTGGCGGGCGGCAACCCGCTCCTGGCCCTCGCGGTGCGTGAGGAGCGGCGTGAGGCGGGAGGGGCGGGACCGGTCGACCCACGGCCGGGTCGCGCCTCGATCGGCGACGTGGTGCGCGAGCGGATCCGGCGTCTCGACCAGCCCGTCGTCCGCTCGCTCGAGTGGGCCGCGGTCCTCGGCACGACCGCGCCGCGCGCCGTGCTCGAGCGCCTCGCCGGCGCCGGCGCGATCTCGGGCGCGCTCCGCTCGGGGATGCTGGTCGACGCGGAGGGGCTGCGATTCCGGCACCGAGCCGTCCGCGACGTGATCGAGTCCGACATCCCGCCGGCGACGAAGGCCGAGATGCACCACACGGCCGGGGAGCTGCTCCGGGCCGAGTCGGCCGCGGCGGCGGTCGTGGCCCACCACATGACGTCGGCGGGGTCCCTCGACCCCGTCGGTGCCGTGGACGCCGCGGTCGCGGCTGCAGCCGCGGCCACCAGCGCGGGTGCGCACCGCGAGGCCGCCACCTGGCTCGGGCACGCGCGCGCCTGGGCGCCGTCGCTGCCGGTCGGGAGCGCGCGCCGCTCGATCGAGCTCGACGTCGCCCGTGGCGACGCGCTGCGCCTGGCGGGAGACCCGGCGCACGTCGCCGTCCTCCTGGACGCGGCGGATCGCGCCGAGGCGCTCGGTGAGGCGGACCTGGTCGCCGACGCCGCGGTCGCGCTCCTGCAGCTCGGCGCCGCGATCGAGTCGGGGGCGCTGGACGTCCGCGGTGACCGCCTCGTCGAACGGGCCCTCACGACGGTGGCCGACCCGCGCCGGCGCTCGAAGGTCCTCGCGGTGGCGAGCCTCTCGTACTCGATGGCGGGTGACACGCGGCGTTGCCGGGCCTACTTCGACGAGGCCGTGCGGCTCGCGACCGACGATGCGACGCGCCGCTTCGTGCTGCCGTTCGCGTACATGTCGCTCGGCCACCCGAGCGACCTCGACCGGCGCGCCTCGCTCGGCGAGGAGCTGCTCGTCCTTAGCGGGGGCGGCGCCGATCCGGTGGCGTCGTTCGAGGGGCTGCAGATCGTGGCCTCGGTCGCGATGCAGCGCGGCGACGGTGCGCGCCTCCGCGACGCGGTCGAGCGGATGGACGAGCTCGTGGACCTGTGCGGCGACGTCGGGCGACGGTGGACGGTGCTCTACCTCCGCGCGGCTGTGGCGCAGCTTGACGACGACCTCGCGGAGGCGGAGCGGCTGAGCGACCTCGCACTGGCGCTGTTCTCCCCGGTGTCGCCGTCGCGGGCGTTCGCCGTCCACGGCCAGCAGCTGCTGATCGTGCGGTGGTTGCAGGGGCGCCTGGGCGAGCTCACGCCCGTGATCGAGCGCCTGGTCGCGGACCAGCCGGCGGTCCCCGCGTGGCACGCGGCGCTGGCGCTGGCGGTGGCGGGTGACGATCCGGCCCGCGCGAGCGACCACGCGGGGATCGCGCTCCGCCAGGTGAAGCCGGACTTCACGTGGCTCGCGAGCCAGGTCGTCGGCGGGCGCGCCGCCGCGATCGCCCGGGCCGCCTGCGTCGCCGAGTACCGGGAGCGCCTCGTGCCGTGGAGCGGTCTCGCGTGCTGGGCGGGCACGTGCTGCTACGGCCCGGTCGACACCGTGCTCGCGATGCTCGCCGCCGCCGAGGGCGACGGCCCGGCCGCCGCCCTCCACCGGCAGCGGGCGCTCGACCTCGCAGGGGCGCTCGGCTCACCCAGCGCGAAGCGGGAGGTCGAGCGGCAGGTGCCCGCCCACCGCCCCTGACGCCCACCGCCCCTGACGCCCGTCGGGCGCCCGTTATCCCGTCGTTACGCGCACGTGGTCCCATCCCCGCCGCGGTCGGGCGGCCGCGGTGGAGCGGGAGGCGCGGGTGGGGCGGCACGACAGCAGGTCCGGTCGGGACGGATGCGGCGCGCGCCTGCGCGCCGGCGGCCGTCGCGGCGGCGCGGCGCTGCTCGTCGCCTGCCTCGCGATCCCGAGCGCCGTGACCGGTGCGATCGCGGGAGCGGGTCCTGAGCACGCGGTCGCCGCGGGGGAGGTCGACGCCGCGCACGGCGCCGGCCCGATCGGCCCCGGGGGGACGATCGAGCTCACGGTCCTCGGGCGCGGGGGCGTGCCCGCGGAGGGCGTCGAGGCGGTCGTGCTCAACGTGACCGCGACCAACCCGACGGAGGCGACCTTCCTGGCGGTCTGGCCGGCGGGTGGTGAGCGCCCGCTCGCCGCCACGCTCGTCGCGCGGCGTGGACGCACGACCGGGAACGCCGCGATGTCCGGCCTCGGCGTGGGCGGTCGCGTCGCGATCGGCAACCACGCGGGGACCGTGGACGTCGTCGTCGACGTCGTCGGCTGGTTCGCGGAGGGATCCGGCTACCGCGCTGTCCGGCCCGCTCGGCTGCACGACTCCCGGCCCGCGCACCCGACGGTCGACGGCGCGTCGAGCGGCGGGGGGCTGCTGCAGGGGCCGGTCGACGTGCCGGTGCCGGTGGCGGGTCGTGGCGGCGTCCCGCCGGGCCCGATCGGCGCGGCCGTCGTCAACATCACCGTCGTCGAGCCGTCGGCCGGTTCGTTCGTCACGGCCTGGTCGGGCTCGACCCCGCGCCCGCTCGCAGCCACCCTGACCGTCGGGCGCCACGAGGACCGCGCCGGCCTCGCGGTGGTGCCGGTGGGGCCCGACGGTGCCATCGCGCTGCACCACCACACGGGGACAGCGCACCTCGTCGTCGACGTGGTCGGTTGGCTGGAGGTCTCCTCTGGCTACGTCGCCCTGACGCCGGCCCGTCTGCACGACAGCCGCCCGGGCGAACCGACCGTCGACGGGGCGCAGGCGGGCGCGGGCGCGCTCACCGGCGGCGCCGTCGCGAGCGTGGACGTCGCCGGTCGCGCGGGCGTCCCGGCGACCGGGGTCGCCGCGGTGGTGCTGCACGTGACGCTGATCGTGCCGACGGAGGCGACCTTCCTCACCGTGTGGCCGGCCGGCACGTCCCGGCCGCCGACGGCCAGCCTGAACGCCCTCGGCCGTCGCACCACCGGCAACCTCGTGGTCACGGGACTCGGCGCCGAGGGCCGGATCGACCTCGCCCACCACGCCGGCAGCGCCGACGTGGCCGTGGACGTGGCGGGCTGGATCCCCGACGCGGCCGGCTACGGCGCGCTCGCGCCGGCGCGCCTGCTCGACACCCGCGGGCCCTCCTCGCCCACGGTGACCGAGGAGCTGCCGACGTACCCGTGGGGACCGTGCGACGTGATCACCCCGGGGCTGCCCGGGTTCCACCTCGATCCCGGCGACGAGCCGGACGAGCTGCGGCGCATCGGCACGTCGGTGCGCGGACGACCCATCTGGGCTGAGTACCGGGGGCCGCGCCAGCCGCGCCGGGTGGTGGTCGTCGTGGGGCAGGTGCACGGCAACGAGTGCTCGCCGACGCTCCTCGCTCCGCTGCTCCGCGCGCACCACCCGACCTCGTACGGGGTGTGGTACGTCCCGACCCTCAACCCCGATGGGCACGCCGCGTCCACCCGGGCGAACGCGCGCGGCCGTGACCTGAACACCGACGGCTGGACCGCCGACGAGCCGGAGACGCGGGCGCGGCTGGAGCTGACCCGAGCCGTGCGACCCGTGCTGACGGTGCACGTGCACTCCCCCAACGGCTTCGTCGGGTGGTTCGGCGTCGACGGGATCGGCGCGCGCGTCGCGGCCGCCGTGGCGGCGCGCACGGGGCTGCCGCTGTCGGGCGCCGGGACCCGGCCGGACCGTGGCCGTTGGTTCCTCTGGCAGGGCCAGCGCGAGGTCCACCCGGGAGGCGACGCGGTGCTCCTGGAGGTGCACGCGGTGGCCGACGGCGAGGTGCCGACGGCGCGACCCCGGCCGCCGTCGCGCTCCGTCGCGCACGTGACCCGGGAGTTCCAGGCGCTGATCGCGGCGATCGACGTCCACCTCCGCTGAGGCCGGGCGACGGCGGCCCACCCTGCTCGTCCCGCACCCCCTCGTAGCATCCTGCGGGTGGACGACGAGTCGGTGATGCGGGAGGCGCTCGCCGAGGCGGCCGCCGCGGACGCGCACGGCGACGTGCCCGTCGGGGCCGTGGTGGTCAGGTCCGGGATCGTCGTGGCCGCGCGCCACAACGAGCGCGAGCTCACGGGTGATCCGACCGCGCACGCCGAGGTCCTCGCGCTCCGTGACGCCGCCGCCGTGGTCGGGCACTGGCGCCTCGAGGACTGCACGCTGTACGTCACGCTCGAGCCCTGCGCGATGTGCGCGGGCGCCATCGTCAACGCGCGCCTCGGCCGTCTCGTGTACGGCGCCGCCGACCCGAAGGCCGGTGCGGTCCGCAGCCTCTACCGGATCGCGGATGACCCCCGGCTGAACCACCGGGCCGTGATCACCGACCGCGTCCTCGCCGACGAGTGCGGCGACCTGCTGCGGCGGTTCTTCGCCGCCCGCCGCCGGCGACGGGAGGGACCGCCCTCAGCGCGGGTTCCGCTCGCCGATGAGGCGCCGGATGATGTCCTCGGGTGACTCGGCGTGGGGCAGCGTCGGGACCGTCGGCATCCCGCGATCGACCGCCTCCGGCTCGGGGGAGGGATCGGTGACGTCGAGCGCCGCGATGGACAGGCCGTGCGTGACCGGCGGGCGCGTGGCCGCCTGGATCTCGGCGAGGGCGAGCCGGACCGCGGCCCGGACGTCCTCGGAGACGTCGCCGTCCGCGATCGCCGGCGCCGCGCCCGATCGGCCCTCCCGGGCGATCTCCTCGATCACCTTCGTCAGCTCGTCCTGGCGGGCCGCCGGCGCAGCCGGCCCCGCGGGCTCGAGCGCGGCCGGCGCGGCTGCCGCCGCGGGCACGCCCGGCGGCGCGAACGGCGGCACGATCGGAGCGAGCGGCACGGGCACCTGGTGGCGGGCCTCGTCCGCCGGCGAGGGGTCGTGCCACGGCGCCACCTCGACCACCTCGAACTGGGTGAGCCGCGCGCCGGGTTCCGCGATGCGATCCGCGAGGGGCTCCGGCCGGCTCGGCGCGTCCGCCCAGCGGTGGATGCCGCTCGCGTGCATGCGGTACGCCGCCACGCCCACGTCCGGGACCGTGCGGTGCGCGATCTCCGCCAGCACCGACGTCGTCCAGTGCTCGACGAAGACCTCCACGCGGGATCGGTCGAGCTCGGGCACGAGGTCGAACAGCCGGCCGAGGTGGCGCGCGCTGCGATCGTGCGGACCGGCGAGCTCGACGGCGCCCTGGTCGAGCTGCTCGGCGCTGACCAGCTCGGTGCTGAGGAGCAGGTCCTCGAGGTGCGGCCCGCCGTCGCGCTCGGCGAGGTAGGCGCGGCCGCGGACGAACCACACCCGCACCGGGACCTCGAAGGCGAGCGTCAGCTCACCCGTGAACCCTCTCGCTCCCGCAGCGTCGAGCGCCGCCCACACCGGCCGCGGGCCGGGGACCTCCATCGCCACCAGCGGGCAGGCGGACCCGGCGACGGCGCAACGGTGCGGTGCATCATCCACGCCAGGATCATCGGTCCCCGCCGCCGCTGCCTTGACGCCGTGGGCCGGATCTGACGACGTCTTGACGGTGGTGGAGCGGTAACCTCGCGGGCGGAAGGCTGCCAGAGCGGACGAATGGGACAGTCTCGAAAACTGTTGAGGTCTTCTGGGCCTCCGTGGGTTCGAATCCCACGCCTTCCGCCAGCGAGCATGTCCGGATGACGACGATCGTGGTCGGGGTGGACGGCTCGGAGCCCGGGAGCGAGGCGCTCAGGTGGGCCGCGGACGAGGCCGCCCTCCGCGGCGCGGAGCTCGTCGCCGTCCACGCCTGGGACTACCCCTACCTCGGCACGATGGACCTCGTCGGGCTCGACGACCGGTTCCGGGAGGCCGCCGAGCAGGCCGCGCGGGAGGTGCTCGACGCCGCCGTGGCGGAGCTGCGCCGCCAGCACCCCGAGCACCGGGAGCGGATCCGTGGCGAGCTCGTGCAGGGCAGCCCCGGGTGGTCGCTCGTGCAGCGCGCCGCCGAGGCGGACCTGCTCGTCGTCGGCTCACGCGGCCGAGGCGGCTTCCGGGGCCTGCTCCTCGGATCGGTCAGCCAGATCGCGGCGAACCACGCCACGGTGCCGGTGGTCGTGGTGCGGGGCCCCGCCGAGGGCTGAGGCGCCCGGTCCCGCCGCGCCTCACCCGCAGCGGGTGCCGTCCTCGGGGACCTCGAGGTCGATCAGGTAGCCGTCGATCGTCTCGTACGCGCAGTCGTTGACGCCGTAGCCCGTGTGCTGGTCGGCGACGACGACGAGCAGGACGCCCTCCTCCAGTGCGTCCGCCATCGCCTCGGTGCTCGACAGGGGCGTGGCGGGATCGCCCGTGGTGCCCACCACGAGGATCGGCCCCGCGCCCTCGCCGGTCACGTCGACGCGGGGGTCCTCGCTCTCGGGGAAGAAGGTGCAGAAGTAGGAACCCGTCGTGCCGGGCGCGAACCGCGGGGCGACCTCCTGGAACCGCGGTGCGGTCGCGTCGTCCTCCTCGACGCTCAGGCGCTCCTCCTCGTCCATGCAGCTGATGGTCTGAAAGGCCTCGAGCGAGTTGTCGTACGAGCCGTCGGGCCGGCGCTGGTAGTACTGGTCGTACAGCGCGAGCAGCCCCGAACCGTCGCCGCGCTGCGCCGCGGCCAGCGCCTCCTCGAGCTCGCCCCACAGCGACTCGCTGTACATCGCCTGCGCGACGGCCGTCAGCGCCACGCCCCGCGTCACGTCCGGACGTCCCGGTTCGCTCGGCACCGGGTCCTCGTCGATGGCGAGCATCAGCTCGTCGAACGCACCCTCGGCGTCGCCGCCGTTGTGGAACGCGCAGTCCTCGTCGTCGCTGCAGCGGGCGAGGAACGTCTCGATGGAGGCCTCGAACCCGGCGGTCTGCTGCAGGCCGCTCTCGAGGAAGTCGGCGGTGGGGTCGGCGGCCCCGTCGAGCACGGCGGCGCGGACGGTCTCCGGGAACAGCGTGGCCCAGGTCGCGCCGAGCTCGCTGCCGTAGCTGAACCCGAAGTACGAGATCGTCTCCTCGCCGAGCGCCTGGCGGATCGCGTCCATGTCGCGCGCCGAGTCGTTCGTGCCCACGTGCTGGATGATGTCCTCGTTGCGCTCGGCGCAGGACTCCGACAGCTCGCGGGCGAGGTCGACGATCTCCTGGCGCTCGGCGTCGTCGTCCGGCGTGATGTCGGTGGTGGCGAAGTACCGGTCGTAGTCGTCGATGCAGTCGATGGCCGGCTCGCTCTCGCCGGTGCCGCGGGGATCCCAACCGACGATGTCGAACCGCGCGAGCAGGTCCTCGCTGTAGATCTGCTCGGCGTAGCGCGCGAAGTCGCTCCCGCCGAAGCCCGGCCCGCCCGGGTTGACGAGCAGGCTCCCGATCCGCTCCGCGGGGTCGGCCAGGTGCCGGGCGACGTGCAGCCGGAACGTGCCGGCCGAGGGGTCGTCGTGGTCGATCGGCACCTCGAGCCACCCGACCTGCACGCGGTCGTCGCCGCCGACCTCCTCCCACCCGAACGCGTCGCCGCCCGGGGTCGTGGTGCCCGTGGTGGCCGTGGTGCCCGTGGTGGCCACGGGATCGGAGCCCCGGGTCTGCTCGCTCGCCGTCGCGCGGGGGTTGTCGTCGCCGCACGCCACGGCGATGAGGGCCAGCGGGACGAGCGCCGGGAGGAGCCTGCTTCGCATCGGGCGGAGCCTACGGCTGGACGGCCCGGCCGAGGCGGCGGCGGCTCGACGGCGGCGCCGTATCCTCGACCCGATGCGGATGGGTCCCCACAGCCTCATGCCGGGCGACGCCGACGCCGTCCGCGGCGTCCGGATCGAGCGGCACTCGCTGCGCCGCGCCTGGGGGTTCGCCCGTCCGTACCGCGGCACCATCGTGTGGTTCCTCGCCGCGATCCTCGGCGCGGCCCTGCTCGGGCTCGTGCCGGCGTTCGCCTTCCGCGCGATCCTCGACGAGGCGATCCCTCAGGCAGACCGCGGGCTCATCACCCTGCTCGCGCTCCTGGTGGTGCTGGCCGCCCTGGGCGACGCCGCGCTCGCCATCGTCCAGCGCTGGTGCAGCTCGCGGGTCGGCGAGGGCCTGATCTACGACCTCCGGGTGGCGCTCTTTGCCAAGGTGCAGCGGATGCCGATCGCGTTCTTCACCCGGACGCAGACGGGCGCGCTCATCAGCCGGCTCAACAACGACGTGGTCGGCGCGCAGACCGCCGTGACGAGCACCCTCGGCAGCGTCGTCAGCAACGTCGTGGTGCTGGTCACGACGCTCGCGGCGATGATCGCGCTCGAGTGGCGGCTCACGTTGATGGCGCTCGTCGTCCTGCCGCTGTTCGTCGTCCCCGCGAAGCGGGTGGGCACCAGGCTGCAGGCGATCTCGCGCGAGCAGATGGGCGTCAACGCCGAGATGAACAGCCAGATGACCGAGCGCTTCAACGTCTCGGGCGCGCAGCTCGTCAAGCTGTTCGGGCGTGCTGCCGACGAGGTCTCGCTGTTCGACCGGCGCGCCCGCCGCGTGCGCGACATCGGCATCACGTCCGCGCTGTACGGGCGCGTCTTCTTCGTCGCCCTCGGCCTCGTGGGCGCGCTCGGGGCGGCGGCCATCTACGGCGTCGGCGCCCAGTTCGTCGTGGACGGCGCGCTGTCGCCGGGCGACCTCGTCGCGCTCGCCGCGCTCGTCACCCGGATCTACCAGCCGCTCACCGGGCTGACGAACGCCAGGGTCGACCTGATGACCGCGATGGTCAGCTTCGAGCGGGTGTTCGAGGTGCTCGACGCGCCCGAGGCGATCACGGACCGTCCGGGGGCGATCGACCTCGTCGACCCGATCGGGCGGATCGAGCTCGACCACGTCCGCTTCCGGTACCCGGCCGCGGCGACGGTCACGGTCGCCACGCTCGAGTCGCCGACCGCGCTCGCCGCCGCCGATCCGGATCGCGACGTCCTGCGCGACGTCTCGCTCGTGATCCGTCCGGGCGAGACGGTCGCCCTGGTCGGCGCGTCGGGCTCGGGCAAGACCAGCCTGGCGTCGCTCGTCCCGCGCCTCTACGACGTGACGGACGGCGTCCTGCGCGTCGACGGGCACGACGTGCGCGACCTCACGCAGGAGTCGCTCCGGGCCGCGATCGGCGTCGTCAGCCAGGACCCGCACCTGTTCCACGACACCATCGGCGCGAACCTCCGCTACGCGAAGCCGGACGCGACGGTGGCCGAGCTCGACGAGGCCTGCCGGGGTGCCCGGATCCTCGACGTCGTGCGCGCGCTCCCGGACGGCTACGAGACGCTCGTGGGTGAGCGCGGCTACCGGATGAGCGGTGGCGAGAAGCAGCGCCTCGCGATCGCCCGGCTGCTGCTCAAGGACCCGGCGATCATGATCCTGGACGAGGCGACGAGCCACCTCGACAACGAGAACGAGGCGCACGTGCAGGACGCGCTCGAGCACGCCCTCCGCGGCAGGACGGCCCTGGTCATCGCGCACCGGCTGTCGACGATCCGCGACGCGGACCGGATCGTCGTCCTGCACGAGGGTCGCATCGCCGAGGAGGGCACCCACGACGAGCTCATGGCGGCGGGCGGGCTGTACGCGGCGCAGGTGCACGCCGGCGACGTGGCCCCCGTCGGATGAGCCAGCCGTCGTTCGACTTCGGCGACGACGAGGGGCTCCTCGACGACGGCGGCGTCGTCACCTACGGCGTCGGCGAGCTCGCCGAGGCGATCAACGGCCAGCTGCGCCGCGGCTTCGGTGACGGTGTCTGGGTCCGTGGCGAGATCCAGGGGTGGAGCGAGCGCGGCCAGCACGCCTACTTCCGCCTCGCCGAGGCCGCCGACGGCGCCGCGGAGCGCTCCCGGGCGACGATCTCCGTCCAGTTCTTCGGCAGCGTCCGCATGCGCCTGCGGCCGCTGCTGCAGAAGCACCGGCTCCGCCTCGGCGACGGCATGAAGGTGCGGATCTTCGGCCACCTCGACTTCTTCGCCCCGTCGGGGCAGCTCGGGTTGAAGATGAGCGGCATCGACCCGCGGTTCACGCTCGGCGAGCTCGCGGTGCAGCGCGACCAGGTCGTGCGCCGCCTCGTGGCGAGCGGCCTGTTCGACGCCAACCGCGGGCGGCGGCTCGCCGTCGCGCCCCTGCGGGTCGGGGTCGTCACGAGCGTCGGCAGCGCCGCGTGGGCGGACTTCACCCACGAGCTCGAGCGCAGCGGCTACGCCTTCGCGGTGCACGTCGTCGACGTGCGCGTGCAGGGTGACGTCGCGGTCGAGATGGTGAGCGGGGCGGTCCGGTGGCTCGGGCGCCGCCCGGACCTCGACGTGGTGGTCGTCGTCCGCGGCGGCGGATCGAGAACGGAGCTCGCGACCTTCGACGACGAGCGGATCGCCACCGCGATCGCCACCTGCCCGCTGCCGGTCCTGACCGGGCTCGGTCACGAGATCGATCGCAGCGTCGCCGACGACGTCGCGCACCTCGCCCTCAAGACCCCGACCGCGTGCGCGGCGGCGCTGGTGGAGCGGGTCGGTGCGTACGTCGGCGTCACGGAGCGGGTGTGGTCGGCGATCGCGTCCTGTGCCGAGCGCGACCTGGTCCGCGCCGGCTCCCGCCTCACCGACGCCTCGCACGCCATCGCCCGCCGGAGCGCGTCGGCCGTCACCCGCGCCGACGACCGGCTCGGCCAGCGCGCCAGCCGGCTGCGCGAGCGTGCGAGCGGCGTGCTCGACCGCGCCGACGCGAAGCTGGGGCGAGCTGCGGCGACCACGCTGCGTGCGCCGCAGCGGCTCGACGCCGAGGAGCGGCACCTCGGCTCGCTGGAGGCGCACGTGCGCCTGCTCGACCCCGTGAACGTGCTCGCGCGGGGGTGGAGCATCACCCGCGACCGCGACGGGCGGGCGGTGCGCGACGCCGCGGCCCTCGCGCCCGGCGACGTCCTCACCACCACCTTCGCCGCCGGGTCGGCCACCAGCCGCGTCCAGGCGACCCATCCGTCCGAGGAGGAGATCCCGTGACCGCCGACGCACCCGACGCCACACCCGGCCCGGCGCAGGAGGGCCCGGCGCCGGCCGGCTACGCGGCCGCCCTCGCCGAGCTGGAGTCGATCCTCGCCGACCTCGAGCGGGCGGACGTGGACGTCGACCGGCTCGCGACGCAGGTGGCCCGCGCGGCCACGCTGATCGCGTTCTGCCGCGAGCGGATCGGGAGCGCACGCCTGCAGATCGAGCGGGTCGTCGGAGGTCTCGACACGGGCGGGTGATGGCAGCGTGCGTCCCGGGCAGGAGGACGCACACCGGGGGGATCACGCCTAGCCTGGATCGCGTGCTGATCGCCGTCCCGCCGCCGACGTCGCTCGCGGCGATCGCGGAGCGGGTCGACGCCCGGCTGCGGGTCCTGCTCGACGTCGAGAAGGCCCGCTGGGGGGCGTTCGACGGCGACCTGGTGGAGCCGATCCACGAGATCGAGCGGCTCGTCCTCGCGGGCGGGAAGCGGCTGCGTCCGGCGTTCTGCCACTGGGGCTTCGTCGGTGCCGGCGGTGACCCCGACGACGAGGTCGTCGTGGCCGCCGGCGGCGCCTTCGAGCTCATGCACGCGTTCGCGCTGTTCCACGACGACGTCATGGACGACGCCGCCAGCCGACGCGGCGCGCCCACCACCCACACCGTCTTCGCCGACGAGCACCGCGCCTCGGGCTGGTCCGGGGAGTCACGCCGGTTCGGCGAGGGGGTGGCGATCCTGGTCGGCGACCTCGCGTTCGTCTACGCCGACCAGCTGCTCCGCGGCGTGCCGCCGGAGGCCCTCGCCATCTGGGACGAGCTGCGGATCGAGCTGAACGTGGGCCAGTTCCTCGACATCCTCGGCAGCGTCCGCGGCGAGCGCCGCCAGGCCAAGGCGGAGCGCATCTGCCGCTACAAGAGCGGCAAGTACACGATCGAGCGGCCGCTGCACCTGGGCGCCGTGCTGGCCGCGCCGGGGCGCGCCGACGAGCTGCTCCCCGCGCTGAGCGCGTTCGGGCTCCCGCTCGGCGACGCGTTCCAGATGCGCGACGACGTGATGGGGGCGTTCGGCGACACGGACGTCACCGGCAAGCCGGTGGGCGACGACCTCCGCGAGGGCAAGCCGACGCCGCTGCTCGCCCGTGCGCACGCCGCCGCGGGTAGGGCGGAGCGGGAGGTCCTCGCCCTCGTCGGCCGACCCGGCATGACGGACGACGAGATCGCCCGCGTGCAGCAGGTGATCGTCGACACCGGGGCGCTCGCGGACCTCGAGTCCCACATCACCGCGCTCACGGACGAGGCGCTGGCCGCGCTCGACGAGATCGACCTCACCGCCGTCGCGCGAGACGAGCTCGCCGCGCTGGCGCACTACGTGAGCTGGCGGCGCGGGTGATGGCGGCGACCCGGTGACGGGGCGGAGCGCGTGAGGGTCGTCGTCGTCGGTGCCGGACTCGGCGGGCTCTCGGCCGCGGCGCACCTCCTCCACCGTCGCCACGACGTGACGATCGTCGAGCGGGAGGCCGTGGTCGGCGGGCGCGCCGGCCTGGTCGCCGAGGCGGGGTTCCGGCTCGACAACGGGCCGACGGTGCTGACCATGCCGGGCCTGCTCGCCGACGCCTTCGCGGCCGCGGGCGCGGAGATGGCCGACTTCGTCACCATCGATCCGGTCGATCCGATGTACCGGGCGGTCTACGCGGACGGCTCGACGCTGCACGTGCGGCACGGCCGCGAGGCGATGACGGAGGAGATCCGCTCGTTCGCGGGCGGGCACGACGCCCAGGCGTTCGGCCGCTTCTGCGACTGGCTCGAGCGGCTCTACCGGGCCGAGATGGCGAACTTCATCGACGTCAACTACCGCACGCCCCTCGACCTCGTCCGGCCGTGGCGGGCAGCGCTCGAGCTCGTCCGGTTGGGCGCGTTCACCCGGCTCGGGCCGAAGGTCGCGTCGTTCTTCGACGACGAGCGCCTGCAGCGGATCTTCAGCTTCCAGTCGATGTACGCCGGGCTGGCCCCGTACGAGGCGTTGTCGCTCTACGCGGTGATCACGTACATGGATTCCGTCGAGGGCGTGTTCGTCCCGCGCGGCGGCATGCACGCGATGGCCACCGGGCTGGCGGCCGCCGTCGAGAAGGCGGGCGCCGAGCTGCGCTGCTCGTCGCCCGTCACCCGCATCCTCCGCGACGGTGGCGGACGGGTCCGCGGCGTCGAGCTCGCCGGGGGAGAGCGGATCGCGGCCGACGCCGTCGTCTGCAACGCGGACCTGCCGGTCGCCTACCGCACCCTGCTCGGCGGCGTCGACGCTCCACGGGCCGCACGCCGAGGCACGTACTCCCCGAGCTGCGCGCTGTGGATCGCCGGGGTGCGCGGCGCGCCGCCCGCCGGCGCCGCCCACCACAACATCCACTTCGGCCAGGACTGGGACGGCGCGTTCCGGGCGATCATCCACGACGGGGTGCGGATGCCGGACCCGTCGATCCTCGTCACGCTCCACTCGCTCGACGACGCCTCCCTCGCGCCCGAGGGGTGCAGCACCCTCTACGTCCTCGAACCGACGCCGAACCTCGACGGCCGCGTCGACTGGGTGGCGGAGCGGGAGCGGGTCGAGGCGTCGCTGCGCGAGCGGGTGCGAGCGCTCGGCTACCCGACGGACGTCGTCGTCGAGCGGTTCTACGACCCGCTCGACTGGGAGGCGATGGGCATGGAGCGGGGGACGCCGTTCGCGCTCGCGCACACGTTCCGCCAGACGGGCCCGTTCCGCCCCGGCAACGTCCACCGGCGCGTGCCGGGGCTGGTGTTCACGGGGTCGTCCACGGTTCCCGGGGTGGGCGTCCCGATGGTGCTCGTGTCGGGCAAGCTCGCCGCCGAGCGCGTCGACCTGCTCGGGGCCCGGGCGGGGCGCAGGTGAGCGACGGGCGCCGCGGCCGAGGCGGTGCGCCGGTGAGCCTGGAGGAGAGCTACGCGCGCTGCCGCGAGCTGAACAAGCGCCACGGCACGACCTACTACTGGAGCACGCTCGTGCTGCCGAGGGTCAAGCAGCACCACGTGCACGCGCTGTACGGCTTCTGCCGCCACGCGGACGACATCGTCGACGACCTCGGCCCGGCCGGCGCCGAGGCGCGTGCGGCCGCGCTCGCCGCCTTCGGCGAGCGGTTCTTCGCCGACCTCGCCCGCGGCGAGTCCGACGACCTGGTGCTCAAGGCCGTGGTCCACACGGTGCGCGCGTTCGACATCGATCCGGGCTGCTTCGAGCGGTTCCTGCGGTCGATGACGATGGACCTCTCCGTGTCGTCGTACGAGACGTGGGACGACCTGCTCGGCTACATGGACGGCTCGGCGGCGGTCATCGGCGAGATGATGCTGCCGATCCTGGAGCCGCTGCAGCCGGAGGCGACGGGGCACGCGAAGGACCTCGGCAACGCCTTCCAGCTCACGAACTTCCTGCGGGACGTCGCCGAGGACCTCGACCGCGGCCGCCAGTACGTGCCGCAGGAGGACCTCCGCCGCTTCGGGGTCGACCTCGCCGAACGCCGCTGCACGCCCGAGTTCGTCGAGCTGATGCGGTTCGAGATCGCCCGGTGCCGTGAGCTGTACCGCTCCGCCGACGTCGGGCTGGCGATGCTGCCCGAGCGCTCCGCGCGCTGCATCCGGGCGGCGCGGGTGCTCTACGCCCGGATCCTCGACGTGATCGAGGCCCAGGACCACGACGTGTTCCGGGCGCGGGCGAGCGTGCCGACGCGGGAGAAGGCGGCGATGGTGGCGCGGCTGCTGCTCCCGCGCCCCCACGTCGGCCGGTTCGTCCGGCGGGCATGACGCCGACGACGGCGCACGGGCTGCTGCGGGGGGTGCCGGGTGCGCTCGCCGCCGCGGGCATGGTGGCGACCCCGCTCGCGCGCCGAGGGGGTGGCGCGCGTCGGGTGCTGAGCTCGGTGGTCGTGGGAGGACTCGCCGCATCGACCGCGGCGAGCGCGGCGCGGCGGTGGACGCCCCGCCGGGCCGCGGGCGCGGCGGCAGCCGTCGCGGGGCTGACGGCTGTCGTGGAGCGCGTGGGCACGTCGACCGGCGTCCCGTTCGGGCGCTACGCCTACACGACCGCGCTGCGCCCCGCGCTCGGCGGAGTGCCCGTGATCGTCCCGCTCGCCTGGTTCGCGATGGGCGTGCCGGCGCGCGAGGCGGCGCGCGCGGCGCTGCAGGGCCGAGGAGGGGCCCGGGCGCGCGTCGCCGCCGGCGCCGTGGCGCTCACCGCCTGGGACCTGTTCCTCGACCCGCAGATGGTGGCCGAGGGGTACTGGCGCTGGGCGCGGCAGGGCCCCTACCGCGGGATCCCGCTGTCGAACTTCGCGGGGTGGTTCGTGACCGGGCTCGCCGTCATGGGCCTGCTCGAGCTCCTGCTGCCCGCGGACGACCGGCCGGCCGACGAAGCCCTCGTCGCCACCTACGCGGGGATGGCCGTGATGGAGACGGTGGGCTTCGCCGCGTTCTTCCGTGACCGGACGGTGGCGCTCGCCGGCGGCGCGGCGATGCTGCCGATCGCGACGCGTGCGGTGCGCGAGGTGGTGGCGGGCCGCCGGGGGCTCCTGCGTGGCTGAGCCCTCCGTGCGGGTGGTGGTCGTCGGCGGGGGCGTGGGCGGGTTGGCCGCGGCGATCCGGCTGCGCGCCGCCGGCCACGAGGTGGTGGTGCTCGAGCGGGGGGCCGTGGCGGGCGGGAAGCTGGCTGTGCGCGAACGGGAGGGCTTCACGTTCGACGTCGGGCCGTCCCTCGTGACGCTGCCGCACGTGTTCGACGAGCTGCTGCGGTGCGCGGGGACGTCGCTCGCCGCCGAGGTCGACCTCGTCCGTCTCGACCCGCAGTTCGCCTACCGGTGGCCGGACGGACGAACGCTCGTCGTCCGCGACGACGGGTGCGACGAGCCCGGCTACCGCGAGTTCGTGGCGCACGGCGCGCGGATCTGGGAGGTCGCGGCGCGCACGTTCTTCGCCGGGCCGATGAGCGGCCCCGTCTCGCTCGTGCGCCGGATGCGCAGCCCGCGCGACCTCCTCGCGATCGATCCGCTGCGGACGCTGCACGCGTCGGCGGCCGGGTTCTTCGACGACCCGCACATGCGCCAGTGGGCCGGGCGGTACGCGACCTACTCGGGCTCGTCGCCGTTCGCCGCGCCGGCGACGCTGGCGTGCATCCCGGCGATCGAGGCGGAGTTCGGCTGCTGGTACCCGCGCGGCGGCCTCGGCTCCCTCCGAGACGCCCTGGTGCGCGTCGCCCTCGGCGCCGGCGTCGTGCTGCGCTGCGGTGCCGAGGTGACCCGGCTGGAGATCGCGGGTCGCGGCCGGTCGCGGCGGGTCACCGGCGCGACGCTCGGCTCCGGCGAGGTCGTGGCCGCCGACGTGGTCGTCGCCAACGTCGACGCGGCCCAGCTCTACACGGACCTGGTCCCGGACGAGCGGGCGATGCGACGGGTGCGGAGGGCCCGCCCGTCCACGAGCGGGATCGTGGTCCTCGCCGGCGTCGAGGGCTCCACGCCGGAGGTGACCCACCACGGTGTCTGGTTCGGCGGTGACGATCGGCGCGAGTTCGACGACCTCGCGGCCGGACGCCTCGCCGCGGACCCGACGATCTACGCCTGCGTCAGCTCCGTGACCGACCCGGGGCAGGCGCCACCCGGGTGCGAGAACTGGTTCCTGCTGGTGAACGCGCCCGCGGGCGCGGCCGTGGACGCCGAGGAGGCCGGCGCGACGATCCTCGACCACCTCGCCCGCCGGGGCGTCGAGCTGCGCGACCGCCTCCGGTTCTCGGAGGTGATCACCCCCGCCGACCTCGAGCGCCGCCACCGGTCGCCCGGCGGCGCGATCTACGGCACGTCCTCGGACGGGCGGCGCGCCGCCTTCGTCCGGCCCGCCAACCGCGGCAGCGTCGACGGTCTCTACCTCGCCGGCGGGTCGAGCCACCCGGGCGGGGGGCTGCCCCTCGTGGTCACCAGCGCCCGCATCGTCACCGACATGATCGACCACGACCTCCGCGCAGGTCGCGCCCGCGCCGGCGGGCGGCGCCGGTGACGGAGGCGTGCCGACGGCGGCTGCGGCCGACGCCCGGTCCCCTCCTCGCGGTGCGCGTCCTGGCCGCCGTGACGGCGCTGCGCCGGCTGGCCGGGGCGCGCCGCCGGCTCGCGCCGCTCGCGCCCGCGGGGGCGGGCGCCGCGACGAGCTCGACGATCACCGTGGTGGTCCCGGCCCGCGACGAGGAGCACCGCATCCGCCCGCTGCTCGAGGTGCTCCGCCGTGCGCCCGGCGTGCACGAGGTGCTCGTCGTCGACGACGAGAGCACCGACGCCACCGCCGCCGTCGCGCGCGAGCTCGGCGCGACCGTGGTCCGGGGCCGGCCGCTCCCGCCGTGGTGGGCGGGCAAGGCGTGGGCGTTGCAGCAGGGCCTCGAGCGTGCGACCGGGGACTGGGTCGTCGCGCTCGACGCCGACACGCGGCCGTCACCGCTGCTGCCGCTCGCGCTCGTGTCGCGCGCGGAGCGCGACGGCTGGGACCTGGTGTCGGTCGGGGGGCGGTTCGAGTGCCCGACGCGCGGCGCCGCGTGGCTGCACCCCGCGATGCTGACGACGCTGGTGTACCGCTTCGGGCCCTCGGGACGCGACGCCGGCGACGCTCCCGGACGTGCCCTGGCCAACGGGCAGTGCCTCGCCGCCCGGCGCGCCGACCTCGTCGCCGCCGGGGGGCTCGCCGCGGTCGGCCACCAGGTGGTCGAGGACGTGGCGCTCGCCCGCCACCTGGCCACCGGCGGCCGGCGGGTCGCGATGCTCGACGGCGCGTCGTTGCTGACGACCCGCATGTTCGACGACCTCCGCTCCACCTGGCGCGGGTGGGGGCGGTCGCTGGCGCTGCCCGGCGTGGAGCCGTTCGCGCGCCAGATCGGCGGCCTCGTGGTCGTGGCGCTCGCACAGGCGGCCCCCACCGTGCGGCTGCTCGCACGCCGCGCCGACGCCGTCGACCTCGTGCTGCTGGCCGCTCGCGCGGGGACGCTCGTGGGGACGGCGGGGGCCTACGAGCGACGGCGCCCGGCCTACTGGTCGTCGCCGCTCGCCGACGTCGTCGCGCTGGCGGCGCTCGGCCTCGGGACGGCCCGGCGCCGCGGGCACCGCTGGCGCGGACGCCGGTACCCCTGACGGCCGAGGACCTGCGCTGCTGCGGGCATGGGCGCCCCGCCCCTCCCCGCCGGCCTCGTGGTGGTCGCGCTGCTCAGGCTGCCTCGGCGCTCCGGCGCCTGACGTCGAGCGCGGCCATCGCGAACCGCAGGCCGATGATCGACATCAGCGCGCCCGTCGCGGCGGTCCGGCGAGGTCCGTCCACGAGCAGCTGCACGACCGGGTAGCCGAACACGCCCACCCGCGCGCCCCAGGCGAAGGACCGGCCGACGACGGCGACCACCACCAGCGCCCCGATCGCGACGGCGGCCGTGAGCGGTGAGAGCACGCAGGCCGCGCCGCCGAACGTCAGGACGCTGCGCCCGCCGCGGAAGCGGGCGAACACCGGCCACGCGTGGCCGAGCATCGCGCCCGCCGCCGCGAGCCACGCCACCCACCACGCGCCGGCCGGCGCGAGCAGCCGCCCGACGCCGGCAGCCGCCGCCCCCTTGGCCGCGTCGCCGAGGAACACCGGCAGCGCCGCGCGGCGGCCGAGCAGCTCCTTCGCGTTCCACCACCCGGGGTTGCGGTCACCGGCACGACGCAGGTCCACGCGCCGCCGGCGGCTGACCAGATCGGCGACCGGCACGGAGCCGAGCACGTACCCGATCCCCGACGCGACCGCCGAGGTGACCAGCTCGTCCATCGCTGCCAGCATGTCAGCCGATGGATGCGCCCGCCCCCCGTGCCCGAGTCGCGTCGTTCCACCTCGTGCGGGAGCCGAGCGCGCTGCGGGCCACCACGCGCCTCGCCACCGACCGGTGGCGCCTCGCGCGGACGCCGGGGCTCGCCTTCTGGCGCCTGCTCGGCACCGGTGCCGCGAGCGACACGGGCCCGGGCGCCGACCTGCACCGCACGGCGCTGTTCGCGGTGTGGGACGACGAGCGCTCGCTCGAGCGGTTCGCGGCGTCGATGGGTCCGCGCTGGGGCGCGTCGAGCGAGACGTGGCACGTGCGCCTGCGCTCGCACGGCGGTCACGGGACCTGGCGGGGCGTCGACGTGCTCGCCGGTCTCGAAGCGGCGACGGGCTCGACGGACGCCGTCGCCATCGTCACCCGGGCCGACGTGCGACCCGCCGCCTGGCGGGCGTTCGGCGCCGCCGGTCGGCCCGTGAGCGACGAGCTGCGCGCCGCGGAGGGCCTGCTCGCCGTCGTCGGCGTCGGCGAGGCGCCCGTGGGGCGCCTCGGGACGTTCAGCCTGTGGCGCGACCTGGACGCGGCGCTCGGCTTCCACCGCTCGCCGCGCCACCTCGCCGTCGTCCGGCGCACCCGTGCGGAGCGCTGGTACCGGGAGGAGCTCTTCGCGCGGTTCGAGCCCTACGCGTCCGTCGGCACGTGGGACGGGCGGGACCCGCTCGCGTGAGGCGTGGCCCCCCCGCCCGCCCTGCGGCGGGGCAGCAGCGGCACGAGCATCCCGTACGGAGCGCCGTCCGTGCGGTGGTGGACGCGGTGGGCTGCGGCGAGGCGGTCGAGCACGGCGACGGAGGTCCCGCGCGGCACGGGGAGCCGGCGGTGGATGTAGACGTCGTGGACCAGCGCGTAGGCCACGCCGTACGCCGTGACACCGAGACCGGCGGGCACGAGCCAGCCGGCGCCGTCGACGTTGAAGCCGACGGCCAGCGCGGCGCCGACGACGGCGGCGAACACCACGGGGAACGCGTCGTTGGCCTCGAACCGCCGCGGGGAACCGCCCGGTGGCACGCGGCGGTGGTGGCTCCGGTGCAGCCGGTGCCCGGCGCCGTGCATCACCAGCCGGTGCGTCAACGCGGTGACGGGCTCCATCGCGACGAACGCCGCCACGGCGACGAGCAGGGTGCCCACGTGACGGGACGCTACCCCGCGCTCGTGCCGGGTGCTCCGCCCAGCGCCGCGAAGGCGGCGAGGGCGTCGGCGGGCGGCGCGGTGGTGACGCCCATCTCGTCGACGACCGCGGCCAGCCAGGGCGGGCGCACGATCGCGGCGACGCTGATCGGCTCGTCGAGCCCGGATCCCTCGACGGCGAGGCGGACGAACGAGGTCGCGTAGTCCGGTGGGCGCAGGTCCCGCGACAGCTCCACCAGCGCGTAGGGGTCCGGCGGGCCGGGTCGCGGCGGCAGCACCACGAAGCTCTGCGACGTCGGCCCGATCGCCCCGCCGGCGAGCCCCGGCCCGTCCCAGAGGACGGCGCCGCGCACCTGGCCCGGTCGCGACCCTGCGAGCATCAGCGCCACGTACGCGCCGAGGCCCCGCCCGGCGACCGTCGCCTCGCCCAGCTCCGCGAGCGCGGCGTCCGCATCGGCGAGCAGGATCTCGGCGCTGTACCCGCCGCCGGCGGGCACCGTCGACGCGCCGTGGCCGGTGAAGTCGAGCGCGTGCACCGGCCCGGGCCACGCCGCCGCCCAGACCGGCACCTCGCTCGGCGACGCCTCCCCCAGGCCGTGGAGCAGCAACAGGGGGCGGCCGGACTCGCCCGCCCGGAGGTCGTGGAGCGCGAGGCGGACCCGGTTGTGCGTCAGCAGGCGCACGGGTCAGCTCCCGCTGCGGAGGAAGTCGAGGATCATCGAGGCGACCAGCTCGGGTCGCTCGATGTGGACGAAGTGGCCGACGTCGTCGAGGACCTCGCAGCGGCCACCGACCGGGACGTACGGCATGACGTGGTGGGGGAGCGTGCCCCAGCCCATCTCCTCCTGCTCGCGCCCGAGGATGCCGAGGAACGGCATCGGCAGGCCCGGCAGCCGCGTGAGCGTCCACTCCGGCCGCCAGGGCCCGAAGCCGCCGAAGCGCATCGTCGGGTCGATCTTCCACCGCCAGCCGTCGGGATCCTCGCGGGCGCCGACGGCCACCAGGTGGCACAGCCACTCGAAGGGCAACCGAGGGTTCATCCGCCCACGCCGGCGGGCGAGCTCCTCGAGCGTGCCGGGCCTGCGGGAGGCCGTGGACGTGGTGCGGCGGTGGTCGAGCCATCCCGTCACCTCGCTCGCGAGCATCCGCGTCCGCTCGTGCTCGGAGACGTCGGGCAAGCGCCGCTTGTAGGGGATGCCGTCGAGGTTGACGAGGTGCGAGAACCGGTAGGGCTGCGCGTCGGCGAGGTTGATCATCAGCGCACCGCCCTTCGAGTGCCCCACCACGGGCGCCGGGGCGGACGTGCACGAGTCCATCACGGCCATCGCGTCGCGGAGGTCGCCGTCCCAGGAGTACAGCGCCGTGTGCTCGCTGTCGCCGTGGCCCCGCTGGTCCCAGGCGACGACCCGCCAGCCGCCGGCGGCGAGCAGCGGCGCGAACACGTCGTACGTGCGGGCGAAGTCGAACCCGCCGTGCACCAGGAACAGCGGGTCCGCGGACTCCTCGCCCCACTCGTGCACCGCGATCGACACGCCGCCGGCGTCCACCACGTGCTCGCGCGCCGGTGCGACCGCCCCCGGATAGGTCGGCAGGTCCTCCACGGGCGTCATCGGCCGAGAGGTTACGGGTGCCGCCGGGAGCGTCCCGAATCGCCGCGCGTGCCGCGACGGCGGGGGACGTCGGCGCGTACGCTGCGGCCATGCACCGCCGGCGGCTCGTGGTCCTGAGCGCCGCGCTGGCGGCGACGCCGGTGGCCGTCGTCGCGTGCGGCGACGGCGGTGGGGAGGTGGCAGGCACCCTGCCCGCGATCGCGACGACCACCACGAGCTCGGTCCTCGCGACCACGACGACGGTGTACGTGGAGCAGACGTACGAGGTGCAGTCGGGCGACAACCTGACCGCCATCGCGCGCCGGTTGGGGGTGTCGATCTCGGACCTGATGGCGCTCAACGGGATCGTCAACCCGGATCAGGTCCAGGCGGGCCAGGTGCTGAAGGTGCCGCCGCCGACGGTGCCGGTCGACCCCTCGTCCACCTCGTCCGCGCCGCCCCTGTGACGGCCGGCGCCGCCGGTGCCCGCAGAGGTGCCGGAGCCGGCGGTGGAGGGCTCCGTAGACTGCCGCCCATGACGGAGTTCTGGCCGACGCAGGACCACTGGAGCGTGCAGATCCCCCTGCACACCCCGCATCCCCGGCTGGACGTGCTGGCTGCGACCGGGTTCGTGCAGCTCGCCGACGCCGACTTCGAAGTGCCGCCACGGGAGTGGGAGTCGCTCGAGTACCTCGACTGGAAGAGCGGCGGCGACACGAACTTCGCCCCGCTCGCGTCGGCGGACGGGCAGCTCGACTGCCGTGGCTTCTGGGACAAGGGCAAGACCGACAAGGACGCGCTGTGGACCTCGAACGCCGACGCGGCGCCCACCCTGCGGACCTACGTCGACTCGATCGGCGCCAACTTCGGCCGCGTCCGGATCATCAAGCTCGAGCCGCAGGAGCGCGACGCGGCCATCCGCTCGATCCACCGCGACGACAACAACCGCTTCAACCCCGACCACGAGGGCTGGGTCGTGCGCACCTGGCTGGAGCTGACCGACAACCCCGGCAGCTACATGCTGCTGATGGACAACGGCCCCGACGGGCTGCCGGACCCGTCCACCGAGCAGCGCGTGCCGCTGCACCGGGGGTCGAGGTTCCTCGTCGACACGCAGCGGCTGTGGCACGTCGTCGTGCACCCGGGCACGGCCGCCAGGTACGCGCTCATCACCAGCGTCGAGAGCGGCCCGGCACTCGGGGACTGGGTCGAGCGCCAGCTCCCCGTGCGCGTCTGAGCCCGTCGGCGCCTACGCCGGCGCGGGGGCGCTCCGGTGCGCCAGCGCGAGCTCTGCCACGTCCCGCATGATCCTGGCCAGCTCGAAGTCCTTCGGCGTGTAGACCCGCGCGACGCCGGCGGCGAGGAGCCGCTCGCGGTCGTCCTCGGGGATGATCCCGCCGACGACGAGCGGGGCGTCGACGCCCATCTCGCCGAGCAGGCGCATGACGTGGGGCACCAGCTCGAGGTGCGACCCCGACAGGATGGACAACCCGATCACGTCGGGGTCCTCGTCGCGAGCCGAGGCGGCGATCTGCTCCGGGGTGAGCCGGATGCCGGAGTACACGACCTCCATCCCGGCGTCGCGAGCCGCGACCGCGATCTGCTCCGCGCCGTTGGAGTGCCCGTCGAGCCCCGGCTTCGCGACGAGGAACCTCGGCGGCCCCCCGGGGATCGAGCGGACCAGCTCCGCCACCGACGCCATCTCGCCGACGCGGCGCCCGGCGGCCGCGGCGACGCCCGTCGGCGCGCGGAACTCGCCGAACACCTCCCGCAGCGCGGCGGCCCACTCGCCCGTGGTCCCGCCCGCGCGTGCCAGCGCGATCGACGGATCCATCACGTTCGCCCCGTCCAGCGCGGCACGGCGCAGCGCCGCGAGCGCCTCCTCGACCGCGGCGCCGTCGCGCCCGGCCCGCCACGCCTGGACGTCCGCCACCATCTCGGCCTCGACCGACGGGTCCACCGTGAGGATCTGACCGGCGCCGCCGAGGGGAGACGCCGCGGTCTCCCGGAACGCGTTGACCCCGACCACCACCTGCTCGCCCGACTCGATCCGCCGGGTGCGATCGGCCATGGACCGCACGAGCCGGCCCTTCAGCTCGTCGACGGCCTCGAACGCGCCGCCCAGCGCCAGCACCTCGTCGAGCTCGGCCGCTGCCGCGTCGCGCAGCTCCGCGGTCCTCGCCTCGACGACGGTGGAGCCGTCGAACAGGTCGCCGTACTCGAGCAGGTCCGTCTCGAACGCCAACACCTGTTGCATCCGCAACGACCACTGCTGGTCCCACGGCCGGGGCAGGCCCAACGCCTCGTTCCACGCGGGCAGCTGCACGCTGCGGGCCCGAGCGCGCTTCGACAGGGTCACCGCGAGCATCTCGAGCACGATGCGCTGCACGTTGTTCTCGGGTTGGGCCTCGGTGAGCCCCAGGCTGTTGACCTGCACGCCGTAGCGGAACCGGCGGGCGCGCTCGTCGGTGACGCCGTAGCGCTCGAGGCCGATGCGGTCCCACAGCTCGGTGAAGGCCCGCAGCTTGCAGATCTCCTCGACGAAGCGGATCCCGGCGTTGACGAAGAACGAGATCGAGGCGAACACCTGCGGGAAGCGCTCCTCGGGCACCTGCCCGCTGGCGCGCACCGCGTCGAGGACGTCGATCGCGTTCGCGAGCGAGAACGCGATCTCCTGCACCGGCGTCGCGCCCGCCTCCTGCAGGTGGTACGAGCACACGTTCATCGGGTTCCACCTCGGCGCGTGGTGCGCGCACCAGGCGACCATGTCGACGATGAGCCGCTTCGACGGCTCGGGCGGGAAGATGTACGTGCCCCGCGACAGGTACTCCTTGACGATGTCGTTCTGCGTGGTCCCGCGCAGGGCCTCCGCCGGCGTGCCCTGCTCCGCCGCGTTGGCGACGTAGAGCGCGAAGAGCCACGGGGCCGTCGCGTTGATCGTCATGGACGTGTTCATCCCGGCGGGCGGGATCCCGTCGAGGAGGGTCCGCATGTGGCCGAGGTGCGCCACCGGCACGCCGACCTTGCCCACCTCGCCGCGCGCGAGCACGGCGTCGGGGTCGTAGCCGGTCTGGGTCGGCAGGTCGAACGCGATCGACAGCCCCGTCTGGCCCTGCGCCAGGTTCGTGCGGTACAGCTCGTTGCTCCGGGCCGCGGTGGAGTGGCCGGAGTAGGTGCGCATGAGCCACGGCTCGTCACGGGTCGCCATCGCGCCAGTGTTACCCGCCGGTCACGGTGGTCGCCACCTGCGGTGACGGCGTGGCGACGACCTCCGCCCGATCGTCCTCGAGCGACACCACCTCGACCTGCCAGCCGAGGACGTCGACGGCCCCGCCGGGTCCGACGAGGTCGGTGAAGGGCGGCTCGCCCACCGTCACCTGCGTCCGAGCGGCGTCCCTGCCGGTCGAGTCGTCGACGACGTGGACGGCCACGCCGTCACGGGGGAGGTGCGCGTCGAACCCGCGCGCCACGAGCAGCTCCACCGTGACGACCCGGTGCTCGTCGACGGGCAGCAGCAGCAGCCGCGTCCCCGTGGGGCCGGTGGACGGCGACAGCTCGACGCGGGTGGGGGCGTCGCGACCGGCGACCGCGACGTCGCTCGCGTCGAGCCAGCCGAGCGCCAGCCGGTTGAAGCCGATCGTGTCCGGCCCGTCGAGCCGCTCGGGATCGACGTCGCGCGGGGCGGCGCTGTTGCTCATCACGTCGAGCGCGCTGGTGTACGCGGCGTGGCCGGCGGACCCCGCCGGTGCCTCGCCGGAGTGGGGGAGGCCGAGCGTGTGGCCGATCTCGTGCTGCAGCAGGTCGAGCGCCGGGACCGGACCCCACTCCGGGTGGAAGTCGCTCGCCCCCACGTACACCGCCCGTCCGGCGGCCCCCGCTCGTCCCCACCCGCCCGGCGAGTCGGCCGTGTGCTCGGCGTTCGCCACGGCGAGCACCGCGTCCGCGGCAGGCGAGGCGCGCCGCTGGGCCTCCGCCACGCACTCCTCGCCGTCCCACGCCCGCTCCATCGCGACCGTCCCGCCCGGCGCGAGCCGGACCCCGTAGCGGCCGTGGGAGACGGTGGAGAAGTACGCGTCCAGGCGTGCGCCCGCGCGCTCGGCCACGTCCTGCGGCGTCAACGGCAGGCGCAGCGGCAGGTCGCCGTACACGCTCGCGGTGGTGTCCGCCGGTACGTCGCAGATCCAGACCTCGAACACGTCGGTGCCGAGCGCCCGGCGACCGCTGCGCAGCGCCGTCGCCGCCGGCCCCGGCAGCTCGGCGCGGTCGCGCGGCGCCCCGTCCGCGCCGGCCGCGGTGGAGCCCGTGGTGCTCGCCCGCGGGGCCGTGGTCGAGGGGTCGCCGCCGGTGCAGCCCGACGCGATCAGGCACCCCACGACCAGGATCACGCCGCCCCGCACGGCGGCCAGTGTGCCAGCCGCACCCGGGATCCCGCTCAAGCCGGGGGGTGAGGTGTCGATGACCTCATCGTTCGGTGCCGGTGGTCGGCGGGGCCACCGGCGCCGAGGCTCCCACCGCCGCACCTCGGGTGAGGTCAGCGGATCGCGTCGGCGAGCCGGCGGAGGTACTCGGCGCGGGGGATCTCGATCACGCCGAGGCTGGCGAGGTGGTCCGTGCGCCACTGCACGTCGAGCAGCGTGGCGCCGGTGGCCCGGAGCTGCTCGACGAGCGCGACGAGCGCCACCTTCGACGCGTCCCGGGCCGTGGAGAACATCGACTCCCCGGCGAACAGACCGCCGACCCGCACGCCGTAGAGGCCACCGACGAGCTCACCGTCGTGGTACGTCTCGACGCTGTGCACCCATCCCAGCTCGTGGAGCCGGACGTACGCGTCGACGAACGCCGGCGTGATCCACCCGTGCGGGCGCACCGGGTCCCCGCAGCGCTCGATCACCTCGCGCAGCCGTGTGTCGGTGCGGATCTCGTAGCGGCGGCCGCTCTGGCGCAGTGAGCGCGTCACCCGCAGCCCGTCGAGCGGGAGGATGCCGCGTGGGTCCGGTGACCACCACCCGACGATCCGCTTGCGCAGCGGCATGGGGAACAACCCGCTGCGGTAGGCGGCCAGCAGCGTGCCCGGCTCGAGGTCCGCGCCCACGCCGCACAGCCCGTGCTCGTCGGCGCTGTCCGGGTGCGGCAGGCGCCAGCGCGACGGCGGCGGCTCAGTACTGATGGAAGCCCTTCCCCGCCTTCCGCCCGAGGTGGCCGGCGGCCACCATCCGGCGCAGCGTCGGCACCGCCGCGTAGTTGGGGTCGCGGAACTCGTCGTAGAGCGCGTCGAGGATCGCGACGGAGGTGTCGAGCCCGACCAGGTCGAGCAGCGCGAACGGACCCATCGGGAACCCGCACCCGCCCTTCATCGCGGTGTCGATGTCGGCCATCGACGCCGTGCCCTGCTCCCACATCCGCACGGCGTTGTTGAGGTAGGGGAACAGCAGCGCGTTGACGATGAAGCCGGCCCGGTCCTTGACCTCGACGGCGTCCTTGCCGCACGCCGTGGCGAACGCCAGCGCGGCTGCGATGGTCTCGTCGCTGGCGGTGATCGGTCGCACGACCTCGACGAGCGACATCACGGGCGCGGGGTTGAAGAAGTGCACGCCGCACACCTGCTGCGGACGCTTCGTCACCATCGCCATCTCGACCACGGGCAGCGTGGAGGTGTTCGTCGCGAGGATCGCCTCGGGCTTGACGATCTGCTCCAGCTCGGCGAACAGCGCCTTCTTCACCGCCAGGTCCTCGACGACGGACTCGATGACGAGGTCGCAGTCCGCGACGGCCCGCAGGTGATCGGTGGCGGTGACCCGGCCGACGATGGCGATCCGGTCGTCCTCGGTGGCGCGACCGCGCTCGATCGCGCGCACGAGCCCCTTGTCGATCGACGCGACCATCGCGTCGGCGCTCGACTGGCTGCGCGACCTGACCACCACCTCGAAGCCCGCCCGTGCGGCCACCTCTGCCAGCCCGGCACCCATGATCCCGGAGCCGAGGATCCCGACGCGCTCGATCGTGGTGGTGGAGGAGCTCATGGCGCACGATCGTAGCTACCGGGCGGTAACCGTGCCTCGGCGTCGCGGGAGCGCGGCGCCGGATGTGAACGCCGTGTGTCGGCGACGTCGCCGTCGTGTGTCGGCGGGGTCGCCCGGGGCCGTATCGCCTACCCTGGGGGCCGCCCCATGCTGGTCCTGCTCGCCGCGCATCTCCTCACCGGGGTCGTCATCATGGTCCTCGGGGACCGGCTCGGACGGCTCGCGTTCGCCCTCGCCGGGCTCGCACCCCTCGCGACGCTCGTGTGGGCGATCGCGCGCGCGGGCGGGATCCTCGACGGGCGGCCCGTCACGGAGCGGGTGACCTGGGTCGGTGCGCTCGACCTGCGCCTCGACGTCCGCGTCGACGGCTTCTCGCTGCTGATGGTCCTGCTCGTGTCCGGCATCGGCGTGCTGATCTGCCTGTACTCGCTCGGGTACTTCTCCCATCCGCCCGAGGCGATCGCGCGCCTGGCGGCGCTCCTCACGATGTTCGCCGGCGCGATGACCGCGCTGGTCTGCGCCGACCACATCGTCATGGTCTACGTCGCCTGGGAGGCGACGAGCGTGATCTCGTACCTGCTGATCGGCAACAGCGACCGTGACGGGCGCGCCCGCGCCGCCGCGTTGCAGGCGCTGCTCATCACGGGCGCCGGCGGCCTCGCGCTGCTGTTCGGCCTGATCGTGCTCGGCGGCGCGGCGGGGAGCTACCGGCTCTCGGACATCGTCGCCGCCGGGCTGGCGGGCGGCATCGACGGCCCCGCCCTCACCGCCGGCATCGTGTGCGTCCTGGCCGGCGCCTTCACGAAGTCGGCGCAGCACCCCTTCGCCAGCTGGCTCCCGGGGGCGATGGTCGCGCCCACCCCGGTCAGCGCCTACCTCCACTCGGCCACGATGGTCAAGGCGGGTGTCTACCTGGTCGCCCGCCTGGCACCCGCCTTCGCGGGCGAGGCCCCGTGGCGGGTCCTGTGCGTCGTCGTCGGCCTGACGACGATGGTCATCGGCTCCCTGCGCGCGCTGCGCCAGCACGACCTGAAGCTCCTCCTCGCGATGGGCACCGTCAGCCAGCTCGGGTTCCTCGTCGCCACCTTCGGCCTCGGGCTGACGGACGTGACGCTCGCCGCGGTGGTGCTGCTGACCGCGCACGCGGTGTTCAAGTCGTCGCTGTTCATGGTCGTCGGGATCGTCGACCACGAGCTCGGCACCCGCGACGTCCGCCGGATCCCCGTGCTCGGCCGCGGGTGGCGGGTGCTCCAGGCGACTGCGGTGGTGGGGGCCGCCTCCATGGCGGGCGTGCCGCTCGCGTTCGGCTTCATCGCCAAGGAGGAGCTGCTCGACTCGCTGGTCGGCGGACGGGCCGAGGTCGCGGGCGGTACCGCCGTCGTCGCGGTGGTCGTCCTCGCCAGCGCCCTCACCTTCGCCTACTCGGCCCGCTTCGTCCTCGGCGTGCTCGGACGCCTGCAGGGCGACGGCCCCGCGCTCGCACCGGCAGCGGCGGCGCACGCGCCGCCGCTCTCGTTCGTCGCGCCCGCCGCGCTGCTCGCCGTGGGCACGGTCGTGCTGGGGGTGCTGCCGAGCCGGTTCGACCCGCTCCTCGACGCCGCCGCCTCGTCGCTCGACCCGCGGGCCGAGGCGGCGCACCTCGCCGTGTGGCACGGCGTGAACGTCGCGCTCGGGCTGTCGGCGCTCGTGATCGCGCTGGGCGTCGCGCTGGTGCTGGCCCGCCACCACGTGGCCCGCGTGCAGCGGATCGGGCGGTGGCCGAGCGCCGACCGGGGCTACCTCGCGTCGCTCCGCGCGGTCACCGGCACGGCCGATCGCGTCACCGCCGTCGTCCAGAGCGGGTCGCTGCCCGTCTACGCCGGCGTCATCCTCGTCACCGTCGCGGTCGCGCCGTCGGTCGCGCTGCTGGCGGGGGACGGGCTGCCGGACGTGCCGGACGGCGTCGACCTGCCCATCCACCTGCCGATCGTCGGCCTGTTGATCGTGGGCGCCCTGGGGACGGCGATCGTGACGCGCCGGTTCGCGGCGGCGCTCCTGCTCGGCGGCGTCGGCTACGCGATGGCGGCGCTGTACGTGGCGCAGGGCGCGCCCGACCTCGCCCTGACCCAGTTCGCGATCGAGACGCTGTCGGTGGTGCTGTTCATGCTGGTGCTCCGGTTCCTGCCCGACCAGCCGGCGCGGCGGGTGCCCCGCTCCAGCCGGATCATCCGGCTCGTGATCTCCGCCGTCGTGGGCGCGTTCGTCCTGCTGTTCGCCCTCACGATGTCGGGCCAGCGCCTGCGGCCGTCGGTGTCGGAGGAGCACGTGGCGCGGGCGGTGCCCGAGGGCAAGGGGAACAACGTCGTCAACGTCACCATCGTCGACTTCCGTGGCCTCGACACGCTCGGCGAGATCGCCGTGCTCGTCGTGGCGGCGCTCGGCGCGGTGGGGCTCGCCAGGATCGAGCGACGGCCCGACGCGGCGGCGGGGGAGCCGGAGGTGCCACCGTCGCCGGCGGTCCTCGAGCCGGAGCGGGCGGGCGTGCGATGAGGCGCTCGCTCATCGCGGACGTGTCGGTCGGCCTGCTGTTCCACAGCATCCTCGTCCTCGCGGTGTTCTTCCTCTTCGCGGGGCACAACCAGCCCGGCGGCGGGTTCGCGGGCGGGCTGGTCGCGGGGGCGGGGATCGCGCTGCGCTACGTGACGGGTGGGGCGGAGGCCGTCCGCACGACGATCCGTCTCCGGGCGTGGTTCGTGCTGGGCCTCGGCCTGTGCGTCGCGGCGACCACCGCGATCGTGCCGCTGGTGCTGGGCCAGGACGTGCTGGAGCACGCGGTGTTCGAGGAGGACCTGCCCCTCCTCGGCGTCGTCAAGGCGACGTCGGCGCTGCCGTTCGACGTCGGCGTGTTCCTCGTGGTCGTCGGCGTCGTGTCGATGGCGTTCGAGGGGTTCGGCCGTGACGATCCCGCCGCGGTCGCCGACATGGTGGAGGGATCCGCCGACGCCCACGCGGAGCCCCTGGGCCCGAGGGGGTCCACCTCGTGAGCCTCCTCCTCGCCGTCGGCGCGTCCCTGCTGTTCGCGTGCGGCACGTGGCTCGTCCTGCAGCGCCGGCTGTCGCGCATCATCCTCGGCGTCGGCCTGCTCGGCCACGGGGCGAACCTGCTGCTGCTGCTGTCGGGCCGGCGAGGCGCGCCTCCCCTCCACGGCACGGCCGATCCGGCCACGTTCGCGGATCCGCTGCCGCAGGCGCTCGCCCTCACCGCGATCGTGATCACGTTCGGCGTCACGATGTTCCTGCTCGCGCTCGCCTACCGCAGCTGGCGCGTCACCGGCGACGACGAGGTGGAGGACGACCTCGAGGACCGGCTGGTGGCCCGCCTGGCCGCCTCGGACGACGATGTCGCCGACCAGGAGCTGGCCGTGCGCGTCGCGGAGGCGGAGGAGCGGTGAGAGCGCTCCTGTCGCTGCCGATCGTGCTCCCGCTGCTGGGCGCGGGCCTGTGCGTCCTCGTCGGGCGCTGGCGCGTCGCGCAGCGCGTCATCGGGCTGTCGATCCTGACGGCGCTCCTGGGGATCGGCGTCCTGCTCCTGGTCCACGCCGACCGCGACCGGATCGTGGTGACCCAGTCCGGCGGCTGGGCCGCGCCGTACGGCATCACGCTCGTCGCGGACCGGCTCTCGGGGATCATGATCACCGTCGCCGCGGCCATGCTCCTCGTCGTCGCCGTGTACGCGATCGGTCAGGGCGGCGTCGAACGCGAGCGGGTCGCGTTCCACCCCGTGTACCTCGTCCTCGCAGCCGGGGTCTGCGCGAGCTTCCTGACCGGCGACCTCTTCACGCTGTTCGTCGCGTTCGAGATGATGTTGGTCTCGAGCTACGTCCTGATCACGATGGGGGGGCGCGCCGACCAGGTGCGAGCGGGCATGACCTACGTGGTCATCAGCCTGCTGGCCTCCACGCTGTTCGTCACCGCGATCGCGTTCGTGTACGCCGCGACGGGCACGGTCAACATGGCCGACCTCTCGGGACGGATGGCCGAGATGCCCGACGGCGTCCGCAGCGCGCTGGCGGTGCTGCTCATCGCGGTGTTCGGGATCAAGGCCGCCCTGTTCCCGCTGTTCTTCTGGCTCCCGGACAGCTACCCGACCGCCCCCGGCCCGATCACGGCCATCTTCGCCGGGCTGCTCACGAAGGTCGGCGTGTACGCGATCATCCGCTCGCAGACGCTGTTCTTCCCGGAGAGCAGCCGGCCCGAGGTCCTCCTGCTCGTGGTGGCGGGGCTGACGATGGCCGTCGGGGTCCTGGGGGCGCTGGCCCAGGACGACGTGAAGCGGATCCTGTCGTTCCACATCGTCAGCCAGATCGGGTACATGATCCTCGGCCTCGGGCTCTTCACCGTCGCCGGCGTCGCGGGCGCGATCTTCTACATCGTCCACCACATCGTGGTGAAGACCGCCCTGTTCCTCGTGGCCGGGCTCGTCGACCGGCGCGGCGGCTCCTCGCGGCTGTCGGAGGTGGGCGGCCTCATCCGCTCGGCGCCGCTCCTCGCCATCCTCTTCGCCATCCCCGCGCTCAGCCTGGCCGGGATCCCGCCGATGTCGGGCTTCGTCGCGAAGTTCTCGCTCGTCCAGGCCGGGATCGCGGAGCGCTCGTGGGCGGTCGTCGCGGTCGCGCTCGCGGTGGGCCTGCTCACCATGTACTCGATGACGAAGATCTGGTCGGGCGTGTTCTGGGGGGAGCCGGAGCACGAGCCCGTGCGCGCACCCGTCGAGAGCGGCGTGCTCGGCGGGCCCGCGCCCATGGTCGGCGCCACCGCGGTGCTCGTCGCGATGAGCGTGGCGGTGCTGTTCGCCGCCGGGCCCCTGTACGCGCTGGCGGAGCGCAGCGCAGCGGACCTCCTCGATCCCAGCGGGTACGTGCGCGCGGTGCTGGAGGGCTCGCCGTGAGGGTCGTCCAGCTGCTGTGGCTCGCCGCGCTGTGGGTGGTGCTGTGGGGCGAGGTGACCGTGGCGAACGTGGTCGGGGGCCTCGCCGTCGCGGTCGTGGTGCTCTGGGCGGTGCCGCTGCGGGCCCGTCGCGGCGCGCTCACGGTCCGGCCGCTGGCGGCGCTGCGCCTGCTCAGCTTCTTCGTCGTGCAGCTCGTCGTGTCGACCGGCGTGGTCGTCGTGGCGATCATGTCGCCGAGCCGCCGGGTGCGCACCGGGATCGTCGCGATCCCCGTCCGCGGCTGCAGCGACGGGGTCGTGACGCTCGTCGCGAACTTCATCACGCTCACACCGGGCACCCTGACGCTGGAGGTGCGGCGCGACCCGATGACGCTCTACGTGCACGTCCTGCACGTCGAGGACGTCGAGTCGGTCCGGCGCGACGTGCTCCACCTCGAGCGCCTCGCCGTCCGCGCCTTCGGCAGCCGCGAGGCGCTCGCCCAGCTGGAGCCGGCGCCGTGATCACCGCTGCGCTCGTCGTGCTCGTGATCGCCGCCTGCGGGTTCACGCTGCGCGTGGTGCTCGGCCCGTCGCTGCCGGACCGCATCGTCGCGCTGGACGGCCTCCTCACCTGCACCGTCCTCGCGATCATCGCGGGGGCGATCCGCACCGGGAGCACCGGCGCGATCGACACCGTGCTGGTCGTCACGCTGGTCGGGTTCGTCGGCACCTCGGTCGCGGCCCGCTTCGTCGAGCGGCGGGGGGGTTGAGGGTGGACCTCGTGGGTGAGGTGCTGGTGCTGGTGGGTGCGCTGCTCGCCCTGGTCGCGGCCGTGGGCGTGCTGCGCTTCGGCGACCTCTACAGCCGCATGCACGCGGTGGCCAAGGTGCCGACGCTGGCGCTGGCGCTGGTGGCGCTCGGCGGCACGCTGCTCGTGGACGACGCCGCGGTGCGGGTGACGCTCGCCCTGGCGGTGGTGCTGCAGATCATGACGGCGCCGGTGGGCGCCCACCTCGTCGGCCGGTCGGCGCACCGCCGGCGCGGCGTCGACATGCGGATCGACGCGGTGGACGAGCTCGAGCGCGACGAGCGCGCCGGTGAGGACCAGGAGGCACGATGACGACGGACGACGGCGACCCCGCGACGGGCGCCGACGAGCAGCTCGCGGCGACCATCGCCTTCTTCATGGAGCTCGACCGGTTGAAGGGCGTGGAGCGGCGCAACCGGTTGGCGGACGGGACGCGGCGGGAGAACACCGCCGAGCACTCGTGGCACCTGGGGATGGCCGCGCTCGTGCTCGCGCCGTTCGCGACGGAGCCCGTCGACGTGGGGCGGTCCGTCGCGATGGCGCTCGTGCACGACGTCGTCGAGATCGAGGCGGGCGACACGTTCGCCTACGACGACGGGGAGGCGGCCGCCTCGAAGCGCGCGCGGGAGGAGGCCGCTGCCGAGCGGCTGTTCGGCATGCTCCCGGCCGCTGCCGGCGTGCACCTGCGGGAGCTGTGGGAGGAGTACGAAGCCGGCGACACGCCCGAGGCGCGCTACGTGATGGCGATCGACCGGATGGCGCCGATGCTGCTCAACATCGCCGAGGGCGGCACGACGTGGCGCGAGCACGGCATCACCCGCGACCGGGTCGTGGCCCGCAACGGGCCGCACGTCGAGCCGGCGCTGCCGGGCGTGTGGCGCCACGCGCTCGAGCGCCTGGACGCCCTCGTGGCGCCGGAGGGGCCGCCCGGCGCCGGGTGACGCGGTTCACGGACCCGTTCACCGTGCGTTCACCTGCTCCCCGTCGCAGGGTCAGGTGCCACGGGTACGGTCCCGGTGTGAGCACCTCTCCCCACCTCGCGCCGTCGCCCGCCGACGACCCGCGCCGGCTCGTGGCGATGACCGCGGTCCACAACTTCCGCGACCTCGGCGGCTACCCGGCCCTGGACGGCCAGGTCACCCGCTGGGGCTGTCTGTACCGCGCCGACGGCTTGAACCGGCTGCAGGGCGACGACATCGAGGTCGTCCGCCGGCTGGGGCTGCGCACCGTCGTCGACCTGCGCAGCCACGCCGAGCTCGACGAGCGCGGCCGGTTCCCGGTCGACCACGTCGAGGTCCGCTTCGCCCACCTGCCGGTGCTCGACGCGACGTGGCAGGTCACCGACGCCCCGACGTACGAGACGGACCAGGAGTTCCTCCTGTGGGCCTACCGGCAGATGCTCGCGATCGGCAGCGCCCGCTTCGCCGCCGCGGTCGAGGAGCTCGCGCGGCCCGGTGCGCTCCCCGCGGTCTTCCACTGCGCGGCCGGCAAGGACCGCACCGGCATCCTCGCCGGCCTGATCCTCGGCGTGCTCGGCGTGCCACGCGAGCACCTGCTCGCCGACTACGCCCTGACGGCGGCGGCGATGGTGCGGATGCGGGCCTGGGCCGATCGCGAGGTGCCCGACATGGTCCAGCGGATGGCCGACACGCCGTCGGCGTTCCTGGCCGCGGTTCCCGAGGCGCTCGGCGAGCTGCTCGACGAGCTCGAGGACGAGCACGGCTCGATCGAGGGCTACCTGCGCTCGCTCGGCGTCGCTTCGGCGTCGTTCGACGCGCTGCGACGCGAGCTGCTGGCGCCCGCCGCACCCTGATCGCCGGTCCGGCCTCGGCCTACGCTGCCGGCCATGACCGGCAGCATCGTGCTCCAGGGCGGCGGCCCGTTCACGCTCCACGACGAGCTCGACGCGGAGGTCCTCCGCGGGGCGGGCGCGGCACGTGGCGGTGCCCCCGTGGTGGTGCTCCCCACGGCCGATGCGTTCGAGCACCCCGAGCGGCTGGCCGCGGCGGCGGGTGCGTGGGGCGCGCGCCTCGGCGTCGACGTCGTGCCGCTCATGGTGCTGCGGCGCGCCGACGCGCTGGAGCCGGCGGCCGTCGACGCGATCGGCACCGCCGCCGCGGTGTACCTGGTGGGCGACCAGCCGTTGCACCTGCGCTCGGTGCTCAAGGACACGCCGCTGTGGGCGGCGATCGCCGCGGTGGTCGATCGTGGTGGCGTGGTGGCGGGGGTCGGCGCCAGCGCGGCGGCCATGTGCGACCCGATGGTCGATCCCCGCGGCGGCGCGTTCACGCTCGGGCTCGGGCTGGTGGGCGGCCTGGCCCTCGTCACCGAGGTCGAGGGGTGGTCGAGCGAGCGGCTGCACCGCACCCTCGGCCTCGCCGACACCACGGTCGCCTGCCTCGCGAGCACCGCGGCCCTGGTGCGCGGCCCCCGCGGCTGGTCGACCCGCGGCGACTGCGAGCTGCACGGCGAGCTGCCCTGACGGCGCGCGCGCCGCGCGCTCAGCCGGTGGTCGCGGTCGCGGTGCCGTCGGTGGCGGTGTCGCCGGTCGCGGTGTCGTCGGTCGCCGCGCCACCGGTCGTGACGACGGTGGTGGCCGGCGCCGAGGTCGTCGGCACGACGTCGTCGTCGGGCGTGCGGTCCCGCTCGGTGATCGTGACGGACTCGAACTCGATCGGCACGAGCGGCGGCGTGCCGTTCCTCGCGAGCGGGTCGGCGAGGTTCTCGAGCGCGGCGACGGTGGTGGAGTAGCCCGACGTCACCCGGCCGATCACGGAGTACTGCGGCGGGAGCGCGGCCCCCTGCGGGCCGGTGATGACGTACCACTGGCCGCCGCCGGTGTCGGGCTGGCCGGTGTTCGCCATCGCGACGACCCCCTCGGCGTACGTGCCCGCTGCGGGGAGCTCGTCCGGGACGCTGTAGCCCGGCGCCTGCTCGTCGTCGCCGGGGCGCCCGCACTGCACGACGAAGTCCTTGATCACGCGGTGGCAGCCGGTCTCGTCGTAGTAGCCGTAGCGAGCCAGGGTGACGAAGTTGTTGACGTTGCCGGGGGCCGTCTTCGGGTCGAGCGTGATCGTGAACGTGCCGTAGCGAGCGGTGACGATCTCGGCCTCGTAGACCTTCGAGTCGTCGATGCACCGCTGCGGCGCGCCCTCGAACGTCTCCGGCAGCTCGGAGGAGCCGTCCTCCTCGGGGCACGGGGCGGTGCCGTAGGCGAAGGCCCGGGCGACGGTGGTCGTCGGGCCCGCCGTGGTGGTCGTCGCGTCCGGGTCGGCGGTGGTGGTCGGCGCGGCCGTCGTCGTCGGCGCGGCGGGATCGACGGTGGTCACCGGCACGGTGCTCGGAGCCGCCGCGTCGTCGTCGTCACCGTCGCGGGTCAACAGGGCCAGGGCGAACAGCGCGAGCAGCGGGAGCCCGACGAAGATGGCGATGCGGGTGCCCGTGCGGCGCGACTTCGCCTTGCGGGCCTCGCGGGCCAGCTCCTCCAGGCGCTGCTGACGGTTGGCCTTCTGACGCTCGCGCTTGGTGCTGCCCACGGGGGCAGGAGGTTAGCGGGAGGTCCCGCGGCGCGACCGGCGGCCGGGAGCGAGCTCAGGCGCCCTGGACGTCGTCGGCGGGATCCTCGCCCCCCTTGGCGATCAGGTACCCGATCGCCCGCTCCGCGCGGGGGTACCGGCGCACCAGCTCCCAGAACGCGGGGCCGTGGTTCGGCACCGCGAGGTGCGCCAGCTCGTGCACCACGACGTAGTCGACCACCCAGTCCGGGAACCGGGCGAGGCGGCTGGACAGCCGGATCGTCCCGGTGGAGGGCGTGCACGATCCCCAGCGGGTGGTCATGTCGTCGACCCAACGGATGGACGACGGGGTCGGCAGCCCGTGGCGGCGGGCGATCAGGTCGGCCCGCGCCGGCAGGTCGATGCGCGACACGTCGAGCTTCCGCTGGAACCGGTCGACCATCGTCGCGACGTGCGCCACCTCCTGCTCCTCGTCCATCCACCCCGGGATGCTGACCCGCAGCACGCCGCCGACCAGCCGCGCCCCGACGGTGCGCCGGCGGCGCGCCGAGCGCACGACCTCGACCACGAACGGCTCGCTCACAGCGCCTCCGTCGCCGGGCCGTCGTCGTCGAGCACGGCGACCAGCTCGCCCGGGTCGACGCCGCCGGGGTGGATCGTGAACCACGCCCCGGCGAGGTTGCCGAGCCGCTCGTCGGCGGCGCCGAGCGCGCGCCGTGCCGCGCGGATCGCGCCCGTGTGCGAGACCACGAGGACCTCGCCACCGGGGTGCGCCGCGCCGATGTCGCCCAGCGCGGCGAGGACGCGGGACGCGACCTGGTCGTACGGCTCGAACCCGGGTGGGCGGCGCTGCGCCGCGAGGTGGCCCGGCCAGCGCTCCTCGACCTGGTCGTGGGTCAACCCCTCCCAGGGCCCGACGTCGGTCTCGCGCAGCCGGGGGTCGACGATCACGGGACCGATCCCGAGCGACTCGGCGATCACCAGCGCCGTCACGGTCGCACGCTGGAGGTCGCTCGCCCAGATCGCGTCGAACGAGCCGAGTCGCTCGGCGGCGCGCGCCGCCTGCTGGCGGCCGTGCGCCGTGAGCGCGATGTCGGCCGTCCCCTGCCAGCGCCCGAGCGCGTTCCACTCGCTCTGGCCGTGGCGGAGCACGAGGGCGCGCGTGGCGGCGGTCGCGGCGGCGGGCGTGGGTGGCATCGGGGGCGAGGGTACCGCTGGGGTGCGCGCGGCGCCGGGGAGCCCCGGCGCCGCCCCGCGCGGCGGTACCATCGGCTCGTGGCACGTCTCCGGTTGTTCGCCTCGGCCCGTGAGGCCGCCGGCACCGGCGCGGACGAGGTCGAGGGGGAGACCGTGGGTCAGGTGCTCGACGCCGCCGTGGCCAGGTACGGAGCGCGGTTCGCGGCCGTGCTCGGCACCTGCCGGATCTGGGTCAACGGCGAGGCCGCCGACGCAGCGGCTCACGTGCGGGCGGGCGACGAGGTGGCGGTGCTCCCGCCGGTCAGCGGCGGCTGCGGGTGAACGCGGACGAGCTGGCCCAGCTGCCGCTGCAGGACCTGCGCGCCCGGCGCGCGGCGCTCCAGGCCGACGACGACGCCGTCTCCTACGTGCGCCGGCTCGTGCAGGCACGGATCGACCTGGTCGAGGCCGAGGTCGAGCGGCGCGCCGGGACGCACCGCGAGATCACCCGGGAGCTGCCGGTCATCCTCGGCAGCCACCTCACCGGCGGCCCCGCTCGCCCGCCGCGTCCGGCCGAGGACGCGAGTGACCACCCGCTGGCGCTCGAGCTCGAGGCGCTGTCGGCCCGCCTGGGCGTGGACGACCTGCCGGCCCTCGACGACGACCAGCTCGCGGCGCTCCGCGACGCCCTGCGCGAGTTCGAGCAGCTCCGCTCGGCGGAGCGCCGGGCGCTGTTCGCACGGATCGACGAGCTCAGCGCCGAGCTCGTGCGCCGCTACCGCGAGGGCGAGGCCGACATCGACGGGCTCCTCGCCGCCGACTGAGCCGGCTGACGTGGGCGGTCCTCACGTGAGCGACCTCGACAAGCGGCTCGCCGACGTCGGCGACTTCATCCGCGCGCAGCGGGAGGTGGCGCGGATGAGCGTCCGGCGCCTCGCCGAGGTGGCGGGCGTCAGCAACCCGTACCTGTCCCAGATCGAGCGCGGCCTGCGCCGGCCGAGCGCCGAGATCCTCCAGCAGATCGCGAAGGCGCTGCAGATCAGCGCCGAGAGCCTGTACGTCCGGGCCGGCCTCCTGTCGGACGAGCCGGCCGGCGCGAACGCGGTGCGCGACGCCATCGCGCAGGACCCGAAGCTGACGCCGGACCAGCGCCAGGCGCTGCTCAACGTCTACGACAGCTTCGTCGGCACGCCCTCGGGATAGCGTTCGGCGCCATCGTGCACCGGGTCGCCGTCCTCTCGCTCCACACGTCGCCGCTCGCGCAGCCGGGCTCCGGCGACAGCGGCGGGATGAACGTGTACGTCCGCGAGATGGTCTCCTCGCTCGCGCAGGCCGGCCTCGACTGCACGACGTACACGCGTGCCACCCACCCCGACCAGCCGCCCGTCGTGCAGGTCGAGCCCGGCCACCGCGTCGTGCACGTCCCCGCAGGCCCGCCGGACCTCCGCAAGGAGGAGCTGCCGGACGTGATCGACGAGTTCACCGGCGCCGTGTCGCGACACCTCGCGGGGGACTTCCCGGCCGACGTGCTGCACGCCAACTACTGGCTGAGCGGCGTGGTCGCGCACCGGTTGAAGCACGACCACGACCTGCCGTTCGTCAGCACGTTCCACACCCTCGCGAGGGTGAAGGCCGAAGGCGGCGACCCGGAGCCGGCGTGGCGGGAGCGGGCCGAGGCGGAGATCATCGGGTGCGCGGACGCGATCTGCGTCAGCTGCACCGAGGAGGAGCGCCAGTTCCGCCGCCTGTACGGCGACCCGCGAGGCCGCATCGAGGTGGTCGCCCCGGGTGTGGAGCACGCGTTCTTCGCGCCGGGGGAGCGGGCCGGGGCGCGCGGGGCGCTCGGGCTGCCGCTCGAGGTGCCCGTGCTGATGTTCGTGGGGCGCATCCAGCCGCTGAAGGGCCCGGACGTGGCGGTGCGCGCGCTCGCGGCGATGCGCCGGCGCGACGCGCTGCTCCTGATCGTCGGCGGTGCGAGCGGCGCCGACGGCGACGACGAGGTGTCCCGCCTGCGAGCGCTGATCGCCGACCTCGGCGTGGCCGACCGCGTGCGCTTCGTGCCGCCGCAGCCGCACCACATCCTGAGCACCTACTACCGCGCCGCGGACGTGGTGCTGGTGCCGAGCCGCAGCGAGAGCTTCGGCCTCGTCGCCCTCGAGGCGTCGGCGTGCGGCGTGCCGGTGGTGGCGAGCGCCGTCGGCGGGCTGCTCACGCTCGTCGACCACGGATCGAACGGCTTCCTCGTCCCGGATCGCGATCCGGCGGTGTTCGCCGCCCACGTCGATGCGCTCCTCGCGGATCCGGGCGCGGCGGCGCTGATGGGCGCACGCGGCGCACGCCGTGCGTCGCGCTACACGTGGGGGTTCGCGGCGGCGCGGCTGCGGCGGCTCTACGCCGACCTCGCGGTGCGCGAGCTGGTGGCCTGCGCGTGACGGACGTCCACGACGAGGGCGCGCTCGCCGTGCTCGAGCGCCAGATCGACGAGTGGCTCGCCGGGTTCGCCGCCGCCAACGACGCGATCGAGGCCGTCGATCGCGGTGACGGCGACGAGCTGCGGTGGTACGTGCGCATGCGCGGCGAGCAGAAGGAGCACACGACGATCTGGCTCACGCTCGGCCAGCGCACGCTGCGCTACGAGACCTACGTGATGCCGGCGCCGGTGGAGAACGTCGCGGCGGTGCACGAGTCGGCGCTGCGGCGCAACGAGCGGCTGGTCGGCGCCCACTTCGCGATCGGCGTCGAGGACGCGCTGTTCCTGCGCGGCGAGCTCCCGCTGCGGGCGCTCACGGAACCGGAGCTCGATCGCGTGATCGGTTCCCTGTACGCCTACGTCGAGCAGTCGTTCCCCGCGCTGATCCGGCTCGGGTACGCGAGCCGCTTCACCGCGGAGCCCGGCTGAGGGACCGACCGGCCGCCCGACGTGCGGGTGCCGGCACCGCTTCCGGCGGCGGCCCCGGCGCGTGCCTCATTGGCAGCGCCGGGTGAGCGGTGGGTTCGGGGAAGACGAAGCCGCTCACCCGGCAGGGACCTAGTGTGCGCGCCGTGGAGACCGTCGAGCTCGTCGTGATCGGTGGCGGCAACATGGGCGCGGCCCTGGTCGCCGGCCTGCTGGCGCGCGATCCGGCGCGCGCGGGTCGGGTGGCCGTGGTCGAGGCGGCGCCCGCGCGCCGGGAGGAGCTCGGCGCGATCGTCCCCGGTGCCACCGTGGTCGCCGAGGTGCCGCCCTGCTCGGGCGCCGTCGTGGCCGTCAAGCCCGGCGACGTCGACGCGGCGGTGCGCGCCGCCGTGGCCGCCGGCGCCACCCGTCTGCTGTCGATCGCCGCCGGCGTGACGCTGGACGCGCTCGAGCGGGCCGCCGGCCCGGGCGTGCGCGTCGTGCGGGCCATGCCGAACACCCCGGCGGTCGTGGGGCGCGGGGCCTCGGCCATCGCCGCCGGCACGGCGGCCGGCGAGGGCGACCTGCGGTGGGCCGAGGAGGTGCTCGGCGCGGTCGGGGTCGTGGTGCGCGTGCCGGAGCACCAGCTCGACGCGGTGACGGGGCTCTCCGGATCCGGCCCCGCGTACGTGTTCCTCGTCGCGGAGGCGCTGGTCGAGGCGGGCGTGCTCAACGGCCTCGCGCGGCCGGTGGCGACGGAGCTCGTGACGCAGCTGCTGGTCGGCTCGGCCGCCCTGCTCGCCGAGCGCGGCGACGCGCCCGGGCTCCGGGCGATGGTCACCTCGCCCGGTGGGACCACGGCGGCGGGCCTGCGGGTGCTCGAGGCACGAGGCGTGCGTGCTGCGTTCCTGGACGCGGTGACGGCGGCCGCCGAGCGCAGCCGCGAGCTCGGCCGCGGCTGACGCCGGCGCCGCGGGTGGGCCGGGACGAGCGAAGGGACCGGTGCCAACCCCCCGATGGCACCGGCCCCCTCGGCGCAGCCCCGTGGGGCGCGAACCCGGTTGAAGAGATCAGCCGGCGGTCGTGATGACCGAGCGAGAGGTTAGGCACAGACGCGCCGGTGAGAAAAGAGTCACGTCGAAAAATCTTCGGGGGGTTCCGCGTAGCGTGCGCCCGTGGCACGCCGCTACGAGACGATCTCGTTCCTGTCGGACCTCGGCACCGCCGACGGATCGGCCGGCGTCGTGCGTGCCGTGCTCCGCGACCTCGCGCCCCACGCCACCGTCATCGACCTCACCCACGAGGTCCCGCCTTTCGACGTCCGCGCCGGCTCGCTCGCCCTCGCACGAGCCGTGGCCTACGTGCCGTCGGGCGTGGTCGTGGCCGCCGTCGACCCGGGTGCCGGGACCGACCGGCGCATCGTGGCGATCGAGGTGGCCGGGGGCGAGGGCGTCGTGCTCGGTCCGGACAACGGCGTGCTCGCACCGGCGGTGGCCATGGCCGGCGGTGCGGGGCGCGCGGTCGTCCTCGACCGCGACGACCACCACCTGCCCTCGCACGGCGCCACCTTCGCCGCGCGCGACGTGCTCGCGCCGGTCGCGGCGGCGCTGTGCAACGGGGTCGATCTCGGCGAGCTCGGCAGCCCGATCGACGCCGACCTGCTCGTGCCCGGGATCGTGCCGCTGTCGCGCGAGGAGGGCGGCGTGGTGCTGTGCGAGGTGCTGTGGGTCGACCGGTTCGGCAACTGCCAGCTCAACGTCGATCCCGCCGACGTCGCGGCGTGGGGCGACCGCATCCGCGTCTCGTCGAGCCCGGTCGACCCCCGCGAGCGGTTCGAGCGCGTCGCCGTCGTGTCGCCGAGCTTCGCGGGCATCGGCACGGGCGCGATCGGGCTCGTCGCCGACGCCCACGGGTTGCTCGCGATCGCGCTGGACCGCCGCTCGGCCTCGGCCGAGCTGCTCATCGGCGCCGGCGACCAGATCGTCCTCGCGCCGCTGCCCGACGACGGCGAGCAGGCGAGCGGCCCGGTCGCGACGCCGGTCCGGCTCCGGCACGATCGCTAGCCTCGGGTCGATGCGTCCTGCGACCACCCTCACCCTCGGCCTGCTGCTCCTCGTGATCCTCGTGGCCGGGATCGTGTCGCTGCTGCGCCTCTGACGCCCGCGGTACGCTCCGCGCTCGAGGGGGGACGTTGAATCTCGCACAGATCATCGACGAGCACGACGCCGCGCGCGTCGCGATCATCTCGCGTGGCCGGCCGACGACGTACGGGGAGCTGCGCGACCAGGTGGCCCGGGTGCGCGGGGGCCTGGTGAGGCTCGGCATCGGCGAGGGCGACCGGGTGGCCCTGCTGTGCGGCAACAGCCGCTTCTTCGTCGTCACCTACCTCGCGACGCTCGGGATCGGCGCGACGGCCGTCCCGCTCAACCCGACGAGCCCGCCGCTCGAGATCGAGCGCGAGCTCGCAGTGGTGGCGCCCGTCGCCGTGGTCGTCGAGCCCGCCGCGGCGGGGGCGTGGCGTGCGGTCGAGCGCGGCCGCGTCCCGAGCGTGGTGCACGTCCTGTCGAACGACCACCAGCGCCTCGACGGCGCGATCGACCTCGACGAGCTGCTCAGCGCGGAGCCGCTGCCGGCCGTGGACGTGGACCCCGACCACCTCGCCGTCCTCATGTTCACGAGCGGCACGGCGGGTGCGCCGCGCGCGGCGATGCTCAGCCACGGCAACCTCCTCGCCAACATCGGCCAGGGCCGCGGCGCGCAGGGCGAGATCCGCGCCGACGACGTCGTGTTCGGCGTGCTGCCGCTGTTCCACATCTTCGGCCTCAACGTTGTGCTCGGGATCTCGCTCGCACGGGGCGCGACCGTCGTCCTCGTGCAGCGCTTCGATCCGTCGACCGCGCTCGACACCATCCGCGACCGTGGCGTCACCGTGGTCCCCGGCGCGCCCCCGCTGTGGGTCGCGTTCTCGCACTTCGACGACGCCGCGCCGGAGACGTTCGCGCGCGTGCGGCTCGCGTTGAGCGGCGCGGCGAAGCTGCCGGAGGAGGCGTCACGGCGGCTGCGCGAGCGCTTCGGCCTCGAGATCGCCGAGGGGTACGGGCTCACGGAGGCGTCGCCCGTCGTGACGAGCTCCGCCGGGCTCGAGATCCGCGTCGGGTCCGTCGGCAAGGCGCTCGAGGGCGTCGACGTGCGCCTCGTCGACGAGTCGGGCGACGACGCGCTGCTGGGCGACCCCGGCGAGATCTGGGTCCGCGGCCCGAACGTCTTCCGCGGGTACCTGGGCGACCCCGAGCAGACCGCGCGCGTGCTCACGGCGGACGGCTGGCTGCGGACGGGCGACGTCGCGGTGGCCGACGCCGAGGGCTACCTCTACCTCGTCGACCGGGCGAAGGACCTGATCATCGTGAGCGGGTTCAACGTCTACCCCGCCGAGGTCGAGGAGGTCCTCGCCGCGCATCCCGGCGTGCAGGAGGTCGGCGTCGTCGGCGTGCGCCACCCGCACACCGGCGAGGCCGTCAAGGCGTTCGTCGTCGCGGCTCCCGGAGCCCACCTGGACGAGGACCAGCTGATCGAGTGGTGCAGCGCCCACCTGGCCCGCTACAAGAGCCCGTCGAAGGTGATGTTCGTCGACGCGCTGCCGCGCAACGTGAGCGGCAAGCTGCTCCGACGGGAGCTCGTCTAGCGGGGGTCCGCGGGCGCCCAGCCACGTGACGCACGACCCCGGCGCGTCGATGTCGGCGGGCTTTGTGAACGTGTGCACGAGTGCATAACGTGGCGGGTGCCATGCCGACCGAACGCCCCCGTCGTCGCATCCCGGATGCCACGGTCGCGCGGCTGCCGGTGTACCTGCGGATCCTCACCGAGCAGGCGGCCGAGGGCGTGGAGAGCATCTCCTCGGACGGGTTGGCGGAGCTCGCCGGTGTCAACGCCGCGAAGGTGCGCAAGGACCTCTCGTACCTCGGCAGCTACGGCACGCGCGGGGTCGGCTACGAGGTCGAGTACCTCGTGTACCAGGTCCGTCGCGAGCTCGGCCTGACCCACGACTGGGCCGTCGTGATCGTGGGAGCGGGCAACCTCGGCCAGGCCCTCGCCGGCTACGGCGGGTTCGGCGAGCGCGGCTTCCCCATCGCCGGCGTCGTCGACGTCGACCCGTCCAAGGTGGGCTCCGTGCTCGGCGGGGTGCGCGTGCGGCACATCGACGAGCTGTCGCAGATCGTGCAGGCCAAGCGGGTGAGCATCGGCGTCGTCGCGACGCCGAGCGGCGCCGCGCAGGACGCTGCGGACCGGCTCGTGCGCGCCGGCGTCACGAGCATCCTCAACTTCGCGCCGGTCGTGCTCAGCGTCCCGCGCTCGGTGGCGGTGCGCAAGGTCGACCTGGCGGTCGAGCTGCAGATCCTCAGCTACTACGAGCAGCGCCGGGCAGGCGGTTCCATCCACGCCGTCGGGAGCGCTGCCTCGCACCGCAGCGCGAGCGCGTAGGGTCGGGCCCGATGTCCATCGTCGTCATCGGCGTCAACCACCGCACCGGGCCGCTGTCGCTGCTCGAGCGGGTCACGGTCGCGCCGGCCGACCTGCCGAAGGCCATCGCCGGGCTCGTGTCGCGCGTGAACGTGCGCGAGGCGGTGGTGCTCAGCACGTGCAACCGCACCGAGGTCTACGCGGTCGCCGAGCGCTTCCACGGCGCGTACGCGGACATCCGCGACTTCTTCTGCGACCTCGGCGGGCTCGCGCCCGACGAGCTCCACGCCCATCTGTACAGCCAGCACGACGACGCCGCCGTGACGCACCTGTTCGAGGTCGCCGCGGGGCTCGACTCGGCCGTGCTCGGCGAGACCGAGATCCTCGGCCAGGTGCGGGCCGCGTGGGAGCTGGCGCAGGGCGAGGGAGGTGCGAAGGCGACGCTGAACCTGCTCTTCCGGCACGCGATCGAGACCGGCAAGCGGGCCCGCACCGAGACCGCCATCAGCCGCGCGACCACCTCCGTCAGCCACGCCGCGGTCGAGATGGCGACGGAGCGCCTCGGCGCCCTCGCCGGGCGCCGCGTCCTCGTCGTCGGCGCCGGTGAGATGGGCGAGGGGGTCGCCGTCTCGCTCGTGGCGGCCGGGGCGAACCGCATCACCGTCACCAACCGCACCCACGCACGGGCGGTCGACCTCGCGACCCGCATCGGCGGCTCCGTCGTGCCGTTCGAGCGGCTGGCCGACGCGATCCGCGACGCCGACGTGCTGCTCACCTGCAGCCGCGCCGGCACCACCGTCGTCGACGCCGAGCTCGTCGCGACGGCGCGCGGCGACGTCGTCGCCCGGCCGCTGCTCGTGGTCGACATCGCCGTGCCGCGCAACGTGGACGCCGCCGTGGCCGCGCTGGACGGTGTGACGCTGCTCGACCTCGACGACCTGCGCGACTGGGCGGCGCGCGGCGTCGAGCAGCGAGCCAACGAGGCCGTGCACGTCCGCCGGATCGTCGCCGAGGAGGTCGAGCGGTTCGCGCTCGACGTCGCCGCACGCCAGGCGGCGCCGCTGGTGGCGTCGCTGCGCGAGCGGGCCGAGGCCGTCCGGCTGGCCGAGCTCGATCGCTTCGGGGCACGGCTCGCGTCGCTCGACCCGGCGCAGCGCGCCGCGGTCGAGGCGCTCACGAAGGGGATCGTGGCCAAGCTCCTCCACCAGCCGTCGGTGCGGTTGAAGGACGACGCCGGGAGCCCCCGTGGCGAGCGGAACGCCGCGGCGGTCCGCGACCTGTTCGAGCTGCCGTGATCCGCATCGCCACCCGGGCGAGCGCACAGGCACGGACGCAGAGCGAGCACGTGGCCGAGGCCCTGCGCGCCCGGCACCCGGGCCTCGAGGTGGAGCTGGTGTTCGTCGAGACCACCGGCGACCTCCGCCAGGACGTCCCGCTGCACGTGATCGGCGGCCAGGGCGTCTTCGTCAAGGAGGTGCAGCGGGCGGTCATGGAGGGTCGCGCCGAGCTGGCCGCCCACTCGGCGAAGGACCTGCCGTCCGCGCCGACGGAGGGGCTCGTGATCGGCGCCTTCTGCGAGCGCCGCAGCGCCGCGGACGCGCTCGTCGGCTCGTCGCTCGCCGGGCTCGCGCCCGGCGCGACGGTCGCGACCGGTGCGGTGCGGCGGCGCGCCCAGCTCGCGGCCGTGCGCCCGGACCTGCGCTTCGCCGAGCTGCGCGGCAACATCCAGACGCGCCTGTCGAAGGTCCCCGCCGGGGGCGCGATCGTGATGGCCGTCGCCGCGCTCGAGGTGCTCGGTGCGACCGAGGTCGTCGCCGAGGTCCTCGACCCCGCCCGGTTCGTGCCGGCGATCGGTCAGGGGTGCGTCGCGGTCGAGTGCGCGGCCGGCGACGTGGCGAGCGCGGAGCTGCTGGCGTCGATCGACCACGCCGCGACCCGCCGTGCCGTCGAGACCGAGCGCGCCTACCTCGCGACGCTCGGCTCGGGGTGCTCGTTGCCGGTCGGCGCCCACGTGGCCGGCGACCTCCTCCACGGCTTCCTCGCGGATCCGGGCTCCGGGCGCGTGGCGCGGCGGGTGATCGAGCTCCGGCCCGGCGAGGAGCTCGAGCAGGCCGCGGCGCTCGCGCGCGCGCTGCGCGACGAGCTGGACGAGCGCTGAGCGCCGAGGGGCGACCGGTGCCGCTGCGCGTCGTGGTCACCCGGCCCGCCGCGCAGGCGCCCGCGCTCGTGGCGGCGCTCGAGGCCCGGGGCGACGTGGTGATCGCGGTGCCCCTCGTCGAGATCGTCGAGCCGGACGATCCTCGCCCCTTCCACGACGCGCTGGCTCGCCTCGAGCGCTACGACTGGGTCGTGGTGACCTCGCCCAACGGGGCCGCCCGGGTGGCCGCCGCCCTCGCCGCGGCGCCCGCCGGCGCACCCCGGGTGGCCGCCGTCGGAGCAGCGACCGCGGCGACGCTGGGCCGGGCCGACCTGGTCCCGGCCGAGCAGCGCGCCGCCGGCCTCGTCGCCGAGTTCCCCACGGGCCCGGGCTCGGTGCTGGTGGTGCAGGCCGAGGGCGGCGCCCCGACGCTCGAGACCGGTCTGCGCGACCGCGGCTGGCGCGTCGATCGGGTGCACAGCCACCGCTCGCGCCACGTCGTGCCCACGGCGCGCCAGCAGCTCGAGATGCTCCGCTCGGACGCGCTCGTGCTCACGAGCGGCTCCCAGGCCGGCGCCTGGGCGGCGGTCTTCGGTCGCTCCACCCCGCCGGTGGTGGTCGCGATGGGTCCGCAGACCGCGCACGACGCCGCACGTGCGGGGCTCAAGGTCGACGTCGTGGCGGCCGATCACTCCGTGGCGGGGGTGGTGGCTGCGCTCCACGACCACGTGGCGATCGGTAGGATCGGCGGCGAGATGTCATGAGGTTTGCTGTGGGACGACGGCGGTGGCTCCCGTGGACGGCTGCGGCTGCGATCGGGGTGGGACTCGGGGCGCTGCCGGGCGCCTCCGCCATGCCGCGCCAGCAGCCGACCGATCCGGCACCGGCCGTCGCCGTCCCCCCGGTCCGCGGCGCCTTCCCCGACGTCTCCGACGACGGTCGGTGGGTCGTCTACGAGGGGGAGCCGGACGACGGCAGCGAGCGCACGCGGACGATCTGGTTGCAGGACCGTGCCACCCCGGACGCGCCGCCCGTCGAGCTCACCCCTCCGCCCGCCGACGCCCGCGCCGGCAACAGCGTGCGTCCCGCGATCAGCGGGGACGGGTGCGTCGTGGCGGCGGTGACGGAGGTCGCGTTCGACCTGTTCCGCGACGACGACACCGGCGACCGCTGGGACGTCTACCGCCTCGTGCTGCCGCACTGCGCCGGCGCCGACGGCAACTGGGACCTGGTGTCCAGCACGTTCGACGTCGGCTCCGAGCTCAGCGCGATCGACCGCGCGAGCCCGCAGGACCCGCCGGCCGTGTCCGACACCGGCGCGGTCATCGCCTACACCTTCGAGGTCCCGGACGGCCGCGGCCCCAGCGGGCCCGACGAGGTCCCGCTGCTCGCCGTGAGCGTCGTCGACCTGTCGGTGGCGGTGGGGGACTTCGGCCGCCTCACGACGGTCGCGGGCACGCCGGCGGCGGCGCCCGACACCACCTTCCGCTACCGCGGTCAGCGCGAGCCGGCGCTGTCGGGCGACGGCCGCTTCGTCGCGTTCACCTCCGACGCGCGCTCGGAGGCCGAGCCGCCGGTCTGGGGGGACGGACCCACCGCGGGCGGGTTCGCCACGTCGCAGGTGTTCCTCTGGGACCGCGAGCAGCCGGATCCCGCGGCCGACGTGACCCTCGTGTCCGCCGCACCGGACGGCACGCCCGCGGCGACGGGTGCGTCCGCCGGCGCCGTCTCCGGCGACGGCCGCTTCGTCGTGTACGAGTCGACCTCCGCGGATCTCGCACCCGGCGCCGTGCTCCCGCCGTGCGCCACGACCTGCCCGCCGCAGGTGCACCGCTTCGACCAGGCCGAGCGCACGACCGTGCTGGTGAGCCGCCGCAGCGCCGCCGGCGCCGGCGAGCCGGCCACGGCCGCCGACCTGGGCGCGTCGCAGCCGGCGATCTCCCACGACGGCACCCAGGTCGCCTTCGTCACCCGCTCCACCAACCTGTTCCCGACGAGCGCGGCCCCCGGCACCGACCCGAGCGACGGGGAGATCGTCGTCAGCGAGGTCGAGCTCGGCGTCCTGCGCCGTGCCTCGGTGCTGCCCGACGGCGTCACGCCGGCCCCGGCCGTCCACTCGAACCCCGCGCTCTCCGGTACGGGGCACGTGCTCGTGTTCGACACGCTGGCCGAGCCGGAGCTCTCCGCCACGGCGGCCACCGCGCCCGCCGGCCGGGACGTGGCCGCGCGGGCACGGCCGGCCGAGCTCGCGCTGGCCGATCTCGACATCGGCACCATCGCCGTCGGCCTCCCGAGCCCCGAGTGGTTCGTGGCGCTGCGCAACGAGGGCCCCTCCACGTTCACGCCGGCCCTCGTCACGTCGTCGTCGTCCGCGTTCGCGGTCACGGGCGGCACCTGCGGGCTCGGCCTCCCCGTGCCCCCCGGCGGCTCCTGCACCGTCAACGTGGTCCTCACGCCGGCGGCGGCCGGACCCGTCACGGGCACCCTGACCGTCGCGGAGACGCTCTTCGGCGGCGCGAGCGTCAGCGCCACGATGGCCGGCGCGGGCGGCGAGCCGATCCTCGCGCCGAGCCCCGGCGGGGCGGACATGGCGCCCACCGTCGTCGGCTCGCGCAGCGTCGCCGCGGCGTTCGACATCGCGAACATCGGCTTCACCCCCGCGGTCGTCACCAGCATCTCGCTCGCCGGCGCGAACCCGGAGGACTTCGTCGTCACCGACGACAGCTGCCGAGGTCGCGCCCTGAACCCGGCCACGTCCTGCTCCGTCTCCGTCGCCTTCCGGCCCGTCGCCGGCGGCTACCGGACCGCGACCGTGCTCGTCACGGCCGAGACGGGCCAGTACACCGGCGTCCTCGTCAACGGCACCGCCACCTACGCCCCACGGCTCGTGGCCGCGTCGACCGCCGTCGCCGCCGGCGACGCGCTCGGCGTCGGTGGGAGCGGCTTCGCACCCGATGCCGAGGTCGCGCTGTCGTGGGCCGACGGCTACGGCGAGCGGCTCGTCGTGCGCACCGACGGCACGGGATCCTTCCTCGTGTCGTTCCCGACGAAGCGGGGCGAGCGTGCCGGTGACCGGGTGCTCGTCGCGCAGGGGCCCAACAGCACCGTCGAGGTGGGCGTGCAGGTGATCAAGCGCCCGGTCACCGCCGGCCCCGGCTCCCCGGTCTGGGGCGGCTGAGCCGCATGCGGACGCCGCCGCTCAGGTCGTGGGGACGACCCTCCCGCTGACGAACAGCGTGGCCGAGCACGTGCCGAGGGCCGGGTCGCCGACCGCCGCGCACGTCACCTCGAGCGCCACCTCCTCGCCGGGCGACAGCTCGATCGGCGTGACGAGCTGGAGCGTCTCGCTGGACCCGAACAGCAGGTTCGCCAGGTCGTACCGGAACGGCAGCGTGCCGATCTGGACGAGCGCGCTGCCCTGGTCGAGCGCCGGGTTCTGCACGATCACGTCGGTGATCTGCAGCGTCGACCCGGCGGGCACGCCGTAGGCCTGGCGCGACGGCGCGCCGATCGCGGCGCCGCTCGGCAGCACGACGCTGAACGGCTCCCCCTCGTCGTCGTCGGGTGCGGGCGCGACGACGGGGTCCGCGGCCGCGGGCGGCGCGGTCGTCGGCACCACGGGCGCTCCGGGGAGGGTGGTCGGGATCGTCACCGCTGCCGACTCGTCGGCGACCGCGTCACGAGCAGCGTCGTCGATCGCCGGCCGCACCACGCCGAACCAGGCGCCGGCGAGCCCCGCGGCGAGGAGGAGCGCGGCCGCGAGGCGTGACCACAGCTGCTCCGGGAGCATCGGCGCCTGCACCAGCGTCGCCCGTGCGTCGACGGTCGGCGTCCCCTGCTGGTCCGCCTCCACGCGGAACGGCAGGGCCCGCGACCGGCGCTCCCACTGGCGCCGGCGCGCGGTGAGCTTGAGGCGCACGAGCGAGCTGCCGGCCGGTTCGACACCGACCGCCGGGGGGTCGAAGTCGCCGTCGACCCGCTGCGACGGGTCGACGAGCCGCAACCGGCAGCTCGCCTGCGCGTTGCCCTGGTTCTCGACCATGAACTCGAAGACGGCCCGCCGGCGGCTCCGCAGCGCGGGCTGCAGGACGGTGATCCGCCGGTCGTGCGTCGGGAGCACGACCAACGTCGTCTCCACGGTCTCGACCGCGTTCGGATCGCTCTCGGGGATGACCCGCACGCCGAGGGCCGTGGGCCCCGCCGGCGTCGTCGGCAGCCGCGGCGGGTGCACCTCGACGTCGACGGCCTGCTCCGAGCCGCCGAACAGGGTGACGAAGGCCGGTCGGACGGTGGTCCAGCTGGCCGCGAGGCCCGACGGGTTCAGCGCGAAGCTCTGGGTGGTCGCGCCGAGGTTGGTGACGGTCAACGAGAGCACCGCGACGCTCCCCGGCGCCACCTCGACGTCGCTCGCCGAGAACCACGCCTGCACCGTCACGGGCGGCACGCTACCCGCAGCGCGAGCGGCACCTCCGGCACCGGGACGGTCCCCGCCGGCCACGGCCGCAGGTAGGTTCGGCCGCCGTGCTGCCCGACGCGCTGGTCTTCGACCTGGACGGGACGATCGCCGACACCGAGTCCATCGAGTACGCGTCGGTCGCCGCCGTCTGGTCGGCGCGAGGCCTCGCGTACCCCGTCGAGCGGTGGGCCGACGCGGTCGGCCTGTCGTGGTCACCGGCGTGGGCCGAGGAGCTTCGCGGCGTGCTGGCCGCGTCGGGCGCCCCCGTGCCGGAGGCCGCTGCGCTCCACGACGAGCAGCACGCGGCGAAGGCGGAGCTGCTCGGCAGCCTCGAACCCCGCCCGGGCGTGGTCGCGCTGGTCGAGGCGGCGGCGGGCGCCGGGATCCCCATGGCCGTCGCGTCGAACTCGCCGCTCCGGTGGGTGCAGGCGCGCCTCGAGCAGCTCCGGCTCGCGACGCGCTTCACGGCGCTGCTCGCCCTCGACGTCGCCACGCACCCGAAGCCGCACCCCGCCCCGTACCTGGAGGCGTGCGCGGCGCTCGGCGCGCGCCCGGGGCGCAGCGTGGCGTTCGAGGACTCCACGATCGGGACCGCGTCCGCCGTCGCCGCCGGCCTGTGCACGATCGCGTGCCCCGGGCCGCTCACGGACGGCCACGACCTGTCGCTCGCGCACCTCCGGATCGGCTCCCACGACGAGCTCGCGCTGGTCGACGTGGTGGAGGCGCTGCAGGCCTTCGTCAGCGGACGACGATCCGGTCGCGGCCCTCGCGCTTCGCGGCCTGCATCGCCTCGGTCGCCGAGGTGAGCACCCGCGGGGCGTCGACCGCCCCGCTCCCCGCGGCCACGCCGATCGAGGCGGTCAGCGTGAGGCTCGGCGGCAGCCCCTCCCACCGCCGGACCGCGATCATCTGGCGCACGCGGTCGAGCGCCGTGCGTGCGTCGTTCGGCGAGGTGTCGCGCAGCACGATCACGAACTCGTCGCCACCCAGGCGCACGACCGCGTCGCCGCGGCGGCAGACGCGCTGCAGGATGCCCGCCAGCTCCTGCAGCACCCGGTCGCCGTGGGCGTACGAGTGCTCGTCGTTCACCTGCTTGAAGCCGTCGAGGTCGAGGACGGCCACGCACACGGGCATCTCCGCGTCGAGCACCTCGGGCAGCCAGTGCGCGAGGTACCGCCGGTTCGGCAGGCCCGTCAGCGGGTCGGCCTCGCTCAGGGCCTCGGTGGTCCGCAGCGACACCCCGAGGCGGACGTTCGCCCACCTCGCCTCGCGCTCGCTCCGCAGGTCGGCGGTCAGGGCGCCGAGCTCGTCGGTGAGCAGGGCGCGCGCCTCGTCGTACCGGCCCTGGGACCACAGGATCTCGACACCGACGGGCGTCGTCGCCTGGACGTACGCGCTGAGGTTCAGCTCGCGGGCGACGGCCCGGGCGACGGTGACGAGGTCGAGGACCGACGGGTCGGCGTGCAGCCGCCAGCGCGCGACGGCCTCCCCACCGATGGCCACCACCCGCTCCTCCGACAGCCCGTGCTCCTCCGCGAGCGCACGCGCGGCGACGGCGTCGCGGAGCGCGGCCTCGTAGTGCCCGAGGCGGTTCAGCAGCACGGACCGGTGCGCGAGCGCGATGGCCCGTGCGACGACCTCGGTCTCCGCCTCCGGGTCGAGCGCGGCCGTCGCCGCGTACATCCCGTCGTGCAGGAACCGCTGCGCGGCTTCCTCGTCGGCGGCGTGCACCATGGCCATGTGCGCCGCCGCGGTCATGTTGGCGTACGCGAACGTGCGGTCGCCGTCGTGCTCCGCGAGGCGCAGCGCGCGGTCGTACAGCTCCAGCGCCGGGACCGGGAACTGGCACCGTGAGTAGGTCACGGCCATGTTGTGGACGACCAGGAAGTTCGCCGGCTCGTTCGGGACCTTCTCCATCACGTACAGCGCCTCCGCCAAGAGCTGGGTCGCGGCGGCGTAGTCGCCGCCGACCATCGATCGGTCCACCAGCAGGCTGAGCGCGTCGGCCAGCTCGGGGTAGTACCACTCGGTGCGTGCCTCGTCGGCGACGGTGCGGGCGAGCACCTCGGCGCCGCCCGCGTCCTCGGCCGTCATCCGGCAGTACGCCTCGCGCATCATCGACCACAGCCGCTCCTGCGTGGTCGCCGCCGCGGCGGCGGCCTCCCGGTACAGCTCCGCGGCCTCGTCGAACGCGCCGCGCACGCGGGCGTCGGACGCTCGGCGGTGCAGCGCCGCGACGGTCGGGCTGCTGGTCGCGCCGCCGTCGACGTCGTCCTGCACGGGTGCCTCCTCCACGCTCAGCCCCTACGATGCCGCATCGTGGCAGTGAGTGGGCAGCGCCCGGACTTCCCGGTCTCCCGGCCGCGGCGTATGCGGTCGAGCGCCGCGCTGCGGGAGCTGGTGGCCGAGACCCGGTTGCACCCGTCGCACCTGGTGGCGCCGCTGTTCGTCCGCGAGGGCATCGACGAGCCGCAGCCGATCCGTTCGCTGCCGGGCGTGGTCCAGCACACACGGGCGAGCGTGCGCGCCGAGGCGGAGCGCCTCGCCGGCCTCGGCGTGGGCGGTGTCGTGCTGTTCGGGATCCCTGCCACCAAGGATTCCATCGGCACGCAGGCGTTCGACCCTGAGGGGATCGTCCAGGTCTCGTTGCGGGACCTTCAGGAATCCGTCGGGGAGCGCACGGTGGTGATCGCCGACCTGTGCGTGGACGAGTACACCGACCACGGCCACTGCGGCGTGCTCGACGAGCGGGGCCGGGTCGACAACGACGCGACGCTCGAGATCTACGGCCGCATCGCCGTCGCCCAGGCTCGCGCGGGAGCGCAGGTGGTGGCGCCGAGCGGGATGATGGACGGCCAGGTCGGGGCGATCCGGGCGGCGCTCGACGGCGAGGGCTTCACGGACGTCGCCATCCTCGCCTACGCGGCCAAGTACGCGAGCGGGCTCTACGGCCCGTTCCGCGACGCCGTCGACGTCACCATCGCCGGGGGCGGCGACCGGAAGGGGTACCAGCAGGACTGGCGCAACGTCCGCGAGGCGCTGGTCGAGGTGCGCGCCGACGTCGCGCAGGGCGCGGACATGGTGATGGTGAAGCCGGCGCTGTCCTACCTGGACGTCATCGCCGCGGTGCGCGCCGAGGTCGACGTGCCCGTCGCCGCGTACCACGTGAGCGGGGAGTACTCGATGATCAAGGCCGCCGCCGCCAACGGCTGGATCGACCACGACGCGGTGGCGATCGAGCAGCTGACGGCGATCCGGCGCGCCGGGGCCGACATCGTCCTCACCTACTTCGCCGGCTGGTTCGCGGAGCACGTGGCGTGACCGACCCGGCCACATCGCCCGGCGGCGCCATCCCGTGGTGCGACCCGAGCGGCTGCGCCGCGGCGGGCTGCACGCCGGTCACCTGCACCGGCGCCGGCGTCCCGTCGAACGACGCCCTCTTCGGGCGGTCGCGCGCCGCCATCCCGGGCGGGGTCAACTCCAGCATCCGCGCCTTTGCCTCGGTCGGTGGCCGCCCGTACCTGGTGGCCCGCGCCGAGGGCCCGTACGTCTGGGACGTGGAGGGCCGCCGCTACGTCGACCTCGTCCAGAGCTACGGCGCCGTGATCCTCGGCCACGCGCACCCGGCCGTGACGGCCGCCGTGGTGGCCGCCGCGTCGGACGGCACCTCGTACGGGGCGCCGACGCCGCGGGAGATGAAGCTCGCCGAGGCCGTCCGCGACCGCGTCCCCAGCTGCGAGCTGGTCCGGTTCATGAACAGCGGGACGGAGGCGACCAGCACGGCGGTGCGCCTGGCGCGCGGCGCGACCGGGCGCGACCGGATCGTCATCTTCCACGGCGGCTTCCACGGCGCGACGGACGCGCTGCTCGCCGCCGGCGGCAGCGGCGTCGCGACCCTCGGCCTGCCGGGCACCGCGGGGATCCCGGCGGGCGCGGTGGCCGAGACGCTGGTCGTGCCGTACAACGTCGTCCCGCAGCTCGACGAGCGCGTGGCCGCCGTGGTGGTGGAGCCGGTGGCGGCCAACATGGGCGTGGTCGGGCCGGTGCCGGGGTTCCTCGCCGGGCTGCGCGCCGAGTGCGACCGCGTCGGCGCGCTGCTCGTGTTCGACGAGGTGATCACCGGGTTCCGCCTCGCGCCGGGCGGCGCGCAGGCCACCTACGACGTCGTGCCGGACCTCACCACGTTCGGCAAGGTGCTCGGCGGCGGGCTCCCGATCGGCGCGCTCGGCGGGCGGCGCGAGGTGATGGAGGTCCTGTCGCCCGTCGGGCGCGTCTTCCAGTCCGGCACGCTGGCCGGCAACCCGCTCGCGACGGCCGCCGGGCTGGCGGTGCTCGACCAGCTCGTGCCCGACGTGTACATCGAGCTGCTGGCGCGCGCCCGGCACCTGTCGGCGCTGCTGCGCGACGCGTGCGCGTCCGCCGGCCTGCCGGCGCGGTTCCCGGTGGTCGGCACCCTGGTGGGCATCCACCTCGGTGACGCCGAGCTCCGGGGCGCCCCACGCGACTTCGACGAGTCGAAGACCACCGACGAGCGGCTGTTCGCGTCGTTCTTCCACGCCCTCCTGCGCGAGGGCGTCGCGATCGCGCCCGGCGCGTACGAGGCCCTGTTCGTCGGCCTCGGCCACACCGACGACGTCCTCGAGCGGATCGGTGAGGCGGCGGCTCGCGCGGCCGCCGCCGTGGTGCGCCGCGCGGACGCCACCCCCTGACGGGCCCGCTGCCGTAACCTCGCCGACGGCATGCGCGAGTTCATCAGCTGGAGGTTCTGGCTCACCATCGGCGCGCTCGTCGCGCTCACGCTGGTGGTCGCGTCGGCGACCGACGACGAGGACGCGGTGGGCGCCCTGCCGGAGGCGGTGCAGGACCAGCTCGATCCGCGCGTCCAGGAGATCGACCTCATCGGTCTCGTGTTCGCGGCGCAGGCGGACCCCGGCTTCGCGATCACCGACGGGGCGACGACGGCGCGGATGCAGATCCTCGTGGACGGCTCGAGGTACCTAGCGATCGAGCCCGGCACCCCGGGCGAGAACCGGTGCGCCGAGCTGGACCAGCTCGCGCGGTGCGTGTTCGCCGTCGACCTGCTGGGGGAGGCGGTCCTGTGGTTCTCGATCATCCCTGGCGCGCCCGGCAACGAGGTGGCGCTCCCGCGGATCGCGGAGCTGCGCGACGGGTCGCGGGTGCTGCTCGCCAACGGGTGGTTGCTGCGCCACGCCGAGCGCGTCACCCGCACGTGCGCGACTGACACCCGCTCGCTGACCGACTTCCTCGACCGCTTCGGCGACGACAGCACGACGATCTTCAGCGTCGACCGCCAGGAGGTCGTCGAGGTCGTCTGCGCCGAGCCGCCGGCCTGAGGTGAGGCTCAGCCCGAGGTCAGCAGCCGGCGCCGCAGCTCGACCAGCTTCGGCGACGGCTCGGCGGAGCTCCAGGGATCCGCGCTGACCGCCCGCTCGTACAGCTCCCACTCGCTGCGCACGCCGGCGAGGTCGCCCCGCCCGGCGTGGGCGCGCATGCGGAGCGCGATCAGCTCCTCGTGTCCGGGGAGCACGCGCAGGCCGTGGCCGGTGACGCGGAACACCGCCTCGACATCGCCGAGCGCGAGGTGGTGGCGCGCGAGGACCGTCGCCGCACCGGTGGCGAGCAGCGTCAGCGACGACGTGATCCCCTCCGCGTCGGGCCACAGGTACGAGGTCCCCGCGAACGGCAGGTCGCGCACCAGCCCGATCGCCGGTTCGAGGAGCTCGACGGCGTCGGCGGGCGCGAGCCCGTCGGCCGCCGCGAGCCGGTCGCGCAGCAGGTCCGCGTCCGTCACCACGTGCGGGTGCAGCGGGAGGCGCTCCGTCAGGGTCCGCTCGATCCACTCCTCGCCCGGCGGGGGTGCGACCGAGCGCGCCATCGCGCGGCGGGCGTCGCTGACCACGTTCGCGAACGTGGCGTCCCGCACGTCGAGCTCCCACAGCGCCGTCCGCGCCGCCGTGCGCGTCGGGCGCTCGCGGTGCTGGCTGAGCCAGCACGCGAGCTCGAGCGCCTTGGCCCGCTCGAACCGCACGGACCGGCCCTGCCGGTCGACCACCTCGACGGGGCCGAGCAGCCGCACCATCAGCGCCCACGGGCGCTCGACGAACGGCTCCGCGACCGGCACGACCAGCGGCCCCGCTCGGCGGTCGCCGGCTGCGTCCGCGTCACCGGTTCCGGCGTCGGCGGCGGGTTCGGCGGCGTGGGTCGGGGCGAGCGCCTCGTCGACCGGCTCGAGCGCCGGCGACGGGTCCGGCGTGGCGTCGACGAGCGCTGCGAGCGCACGCAGCTGCCCGGGCTCGATGCCCACCGGCACCAAGGTGAGCCCCAGCTGGCCGAGGTGCCACCCATGGCCGGCTGCGCGGAGGCACCACGCCCCGGCGGGCGCAGGCCCGCCGGAGGTGAGGAGCCCCAGCCCGCAGCCCCCCGGCGGCGGGACGACCTCGGCCGTGAGCGACCCGCCCGGGCCCGCCACGACCACGGCGGGCTCCCACGCCTCGCCTCCGGCGGCGGCACCTCGGACGGCGAACGTGCGGCGGCCTCCGAGCGTGATCGGCATCGACCCCACCGCCGCCGCCGCCGCCGCGAGCGCCGCGCCGAGGTCCTCGGCGTCCTGCGCGTTCACGTTCGCGAGGTGCGCCAGCGGGTCGAGCGCGGTCGTGACGACGTGCACCGTCTCGGTGAGCGGTGACGCGGCGAGGGACGCCGCCACGGCCGTGGCGACCGCCCGGACCGCCTCGGGCGGTCCCTCGAGGTGGAGGTGGCCGACCGCTTCGACGTCGACGAAGACGTCGTCGTCCGCGCGCACGGGCGTCGGCGCGTCCGCATCGCTCGGCGACGCCACCACGACCCCGAGGTGGACGAGCGCCGGGCACGGTGGAGCGGCACCGCGCGCCGCCTCGGCCAGCTCCACCGTGGGGACGCCGGCGTCGAGCTGCCACCACCCGCCCCCGGCGGCCCGCCACGGCGACGGCGGCTCGTCCGCCTCCGCGACGAGCGCGAGGACCCGGCCGTCGCGGCCCAGCGCCACGGCGAGCACGTGCCCCGGCGCGCCGTCCAGCGACGCGGCGAGCGCGCGCACCGCGACGTCGAGCCGCAGCACCCGGTCGGTGGCGTCCAGCGAGCGCAGCGCGGTCTCCATCCGCACCTCCTCGACCGACGGCGGGCGGAGCCGGGTGTGCGGGCCGCTGCGACGCAGCCGGTCCCGCCGGCGCGACGCGAGCAGTCCGATCGCGCCGGCGGCGAGCAGCAGCGCCGCACCGACGCGGGTCGAGATCTGGCCGCTCGGATCGGTGCTCTCCGGGGCGGTCGCGCGGCCGGGCTGACCGCTGCCGGGCGGGCCGCCGGCGTCGGGCGGCAGCGTGGCGGACGTCGCCGGCGTGTCGGCGTCGTGGGGCGTGGCGGCGCTCGAGGCCGGCGCCGGCGTGACTGTGGCCGCTGGGGCGGCCTCGGCGGGCGGCGCGGGCGCCGGCGCCGGATCGCGGGTCGTGTCCCGCGCTGCGGGCGCCGTCGCGGGAGCCGAGGTGGCCGGTGGCTCGCCGGGACCGGGATCCGGCACCGGTTCGGCGGCCGGCGCTGGGAGCTCGCCGCCGGGTGAGGCCTCGACGGCGGGCGCGGCGTCGACGACCCCGTCGGCGGCGGGGTCCGGCGCGCCGGCCGGCACGTCGTCGGCCCACCGCAGCTCCTCGCCCGGCAGGATCAGGTCGGGGTCGTCGTGGCCGAGACGCGGCGCGTTGCGGGCGCGCAGCTCCTCGGTCAACCGGAGCACCTCCGGCGCCGGTGCTGGTCCGCCCCGGACCTCCTCGAGGTGGCCCTCGGCGATCGACCAGTACGACTCGCCCGCCCGGACGACGTGGGGCCCGGCCGGTGGCGACGGCTCGGCCGCACCTCCGTGAGCCGCGACCGTCTCGGCGGCGGGGACCTCGAGCTCCCAGCCGACGAGGATCACGGCCGGGTCGTCGAAGGTCCTGCCGTCCGCCATGGTGCGCCCCAGGTTGCGCTGCAGGATCTGGTCGGCGACCTCGGAGACCAGACCACCGTGCGCGGCGGCGATCCCGGCGGCGATCCGGTAGACGGAGTCGTCGGGCCCGACGCGGTACCGCGACCAGTGCTCGACGGTGACCGGCGCTGCGTCCGAGGGCAGCTCGATGCGCATCCCGGCCGGGAACACGCCACCGGACCAGCGGTGGCCGTCGGGGGTGGTGCGCCCCCGGTTGAGCTCGATGACCCGATCCCGGAGCGCGACGTCCCCGAGGCGGAGGGCGACCGAGTACGGCGTCTCCCGTCCGGACGAGGTGAGCGCGCGTCCGGGGGTCGTCCACGCCGCCGTCCGCACCTCGTCCCGGGGCAGGTGGCGGTCCCCTGCGACCGCGGCCGGGACCGCCTGCCGCACGGGCGCCGCGGCCGATGCGGCGGCGGGCGGCAGCGGGAGCCCACCCGTCGCCGCGGCCAGCGACGAGACGAGCGCGACGCGCACCCAGCGCCGGATCCAGCCGGTGGGCGACGGCGCCAGGGGCAGCAGCGGCACGCTGCGACCCGCGCGGCGCCAGCGCAGGACGCGGACGACCTCCGAGAGCGTCGTCAGCGCGAACCAGCACCACAGGACGACGAAGAGCGCGAGGCCGATCTCCACGATGGTGCGGTCGTCGATCACCCCCGCGCGCCAGGCGGTCCGCAGCCGAGCGGCGTCCGGTACCGGTGTCCCCGCCAGCTGCGCGACGCGCGAGCGGGACGCCGCCCAGGGTGCCGGCGAGGGCGACCAGCGCGGCGAGCCGGCGGAGCATCAGCCGCCCCCCGACCACACGGCGCGTGCCGCGCCCGTGGCTCGCACGGTCAGCTCCTCGCGCCCGCCCAGCGCGAGCACCACGGCGGGCGAGCGGCGCACGACGGTCACGACGACCGTCGTGGCGCCACCGGGGTCGGTGACGATCCGCACGTCCACGGCGTCGCGGTCGACGCCCGAGCGCTCGGCGAACGAGATCGCACGGGCCCGCGCCGCGCCGGGATCGATCCGGCCCGGCACCAGCTCGTCCACGACGGCCGACCTCGCCGCGCCCTCGGCCACGTTCGCCGCCTGCCGTCGCAGCGCGAGCGCGCGGCCGCCGTCGACCACGAGCCCCGCGGCGGCGAGCACGATGACGACCAGCAGGGCGCACACCACCGACAGCGCGCCACGGTCCGCGTCGCGGCGACGGTGCGCGCGGGGCGGCCCGAGCACGGTCCCGACGCGCTTCACGGGCGGTACCGGTCGATCGCGTGCGTGTCCCGGACCGTGACCGTCCTCGACCCCGGGGTCCAGATCCCGGTCAGCTCCGACGTCCGCACGACGCAGGTGACGGCCACCGTGACGGAACCCCCCTGCCACGTCCCCGAGGGCGAGGGCTCCCACGTGGTGGAGGTGCTCGGTGGGGTTCGGCACCTCCCGGCGAGGCCGGAGGCCTCGACCGACGCCTGCGCCGCGGACGCCGCGCCGGAGCTCCCGGGCGCCATGGACGCGGCACGTGCGGCGCTCTGCGCCGCGGCCGCCACGTCGACCCCGGCGGCGTGGAGACGGCCGAGGAAGCCGAGGAACGCGAGCGCGACGAGGAGCAGCACCAGCACGTACATCATCTCGATCGGGGTGACGACGCCTGCGTCGCGAGGCCCTGCCGCGCGCCCGCCCTCCACGTCAGCGCTCCCTCGGCGCCGTCTGCGTCACCGTCGCCGCCAGGCCCACCCCGCGGGCCGCGGCGCCGGGCGTGCGGCTGCGCAACGTCAGCGTCACCGTCGCCCCCTCGCTGCAGCGGACCTCGACGTCGTCGGCCCAGCCCCCCGCTTGCCGCTCCAGCTGGGCGCGGGCCACCGCCTCGCCCTCCGCGCAGCTGCCGTCGAAGGCGGCGGCGATGCGCACGCCCTCCGCGGCGGCGTCGGCGAGGACGTTGCGGGCGTGCCAGTAGGCGGTGGCGTCGAACAGCACCAGCACCACGAGCAGCAGACCCACGAACCCGAACAGCATCTCGATCGAGGAGTCGACGGCTCCCTCGTCACGGACCCGCGGGGTCAGGGCGCGGGTGGCACCGGGTCCGGCACGTTCGACCGGGCGGTGTCGAACACCCCGATGAAGAACGTCGTCGCCACGACAGCGACGGCGATGCCGACCGCCAGCCAGATCATCTTGGTGACCGCCTCGTCGACGCCACGCTCGTCGTGGCGGTCCGCCCACACCTCGACGAGCCGCGTGGCGAGCTCGCGACGTGCGGCGTCGAGCCGGAGGACGAGGGGGAGCAGGAGGAAGGTCATCGGTGTTCCTTTCGTCGGCTGCGACCGCTCGCTGGCCGGTCGCGATCGATGGATGGGTGGCCGTGCTGACGGCGTGCGGCGGGTCACCCACCGAACGCCTCTCCGATCCGTACGGCCAACGGGTAGGAGAGGAACACGACCGTCGCCACGACGAACCCGACGGTGGGTCCGGCGAGGTCGGCGTTGGCACGATCCGCGTCGCGCTCGAGCCGATCGAGCGCGCGGGCGCGCATCCCGGCGGCGATGGCAGCGACCGTGTCCTGCACCGAGACGCCATGCACCTCCTGGCGCTCGACGGATGCTGCCAGCTCGCCGAGCTCCGGCTGGCCCTGCTCCTCCCCGAGTCGCTCGATCGCCTCCCAGATCGTCACGCCGCGCAAGGGAGCACTCGCGATCTCCGTCCGGAACAGCTCGAACACCTCGCTGTCACCGACCTCGAGGGCGAAGCGGACCGCCGCCTCCGCGCTCTGGTCGGTGGTGAGACCGACGGACACGAGCTGGACGAAGTCGTTCGTCGCCCGCTCGAGCGCGACCCGACGTCGCTCCACGCGGGTGCTCGCATCGCTCCACATCACGCTCCCGCCGGCGACGCCGGCGCCCGCTGCCAGCACGAGCCACAGCGGCGTGGGCGGCACCGAGCCGGCGACGACGAGCGCCGTCACCGCGAGGAGCACCGAGAACGCGCACGTGGCCGCACCGGCGAGGATCCGCGACACCACGTCGCTCACCGTCATGCCCGCCCGCCGCAGCCCGGTCCCCAGCCGCGCGTCGATCCAGCGCCCTGCGGGACCTGCGGTGATCGCTGCCGAGACGAGGTGGCCGCGAGCACCCGACGCCGACCGGTCGAGCGCGCGCGACGGCGTCGCAGCCAGGATGGCGCGAACCTCGGCCACGCTCCGCCGGCGGGGGCGGCACCCGGCCGCCAACGACGTCATGGCACCCGCGCCGAGGACGGCCACCAGCGCCGCGGTGCGCAACGGGTTCACCCCGCGCCTCCGGCGGGTGCGAGGCGCGAGCGCGGAGCTGCGTCGTCACGGCAGAGCCGGCGCAGCCACATGACGCACCCCGCCCACATCGACAGCGGCAGGAGCAGGAACAGCTGCCCGCCGACCGTCCCGTAGGGCTCGAGCAGGTCACCCGCGCCGATCCGCAGGTACGCGATCATCACGGCGCCGATCACCACGAGGCGGCGCATCGACCCGCGGTGGACGGCGCGGGTGCGATCGATCCGCTCCCTCGCGGCCAGCTCGTCGCGCGCCGCCCGTGCGAGCGCCTCGGTCGTCCGGTGCAGCCGCGCCGCACCCGCCGATCCGCCGACCACGAGCCGGATCGCCGCCAGCGCGGCGTCGGCGGTCGGGTGGGCCAGGTCGTCGCCGAGCAGCACGAGCGCGTCCTCCGTCCGCACCCCCTGGCGACGGCGGAACACGAAGCGCGACATCGGCTCGCGCAGCACGGCCGGAGGTGAGGTGGCGGCGCGCTCGAGCGCCTCCTCGGCGCCGAGGGACGAGCCGCGGAGCGTGTCGCGCAGGTCCTCGAGCCACTTGGCGATGCCCTCCAGGTGTCGGCGCTCCTGCGTCGCCCGATCGTCGCGGAGGAGCCTCGGCCAGGCGACCGCCAGGGCTCCGCTCACGAGCGCCAGCACGGGCCAGCGCGTCGCGAGCAGCACGACGAACGCGGCGGCCGCACCCACGGCGAGGCGCTGCGCCTCGAGGGGTGGCGTGCGAGGGTCCGCCTGGCGGTCGCGCGGGATCCGTCGCGTGCACGCGAGGGCGACGCACGCGCACGCCGCGCCCACCAGCAGGGACGCGAGGAGCGCCACGGCGGAGACCGGGAGCGGGTTCATCCGTGGACCACCCCGATGGCGGAGCGCTCGGCGCGCCAGCGCTCGTCGAAGACGGGGTCCGCCGCGAGGAGCCGCTCGTGCATGGCGTGCGGCGGTTCACCGCAGGGAACGCCGGCCCGGCCACGGCGGCCGCCGAGCAGCCGGTGGACCACGAAGCGGGCGCCCTCCTCCTCGACCGACGGCGCCACGATCTCCGTCACCACGCGGCCGCTGACGTTGTCGCCCGACATGTGGACGACGAGGTCGACGCTGCGGTACACCTGCCAGCGCGCCGTGCGCAGATCGACCCCGCCGTGGAACGCGATCAGCTCGCCGAGGCGCTCGAGGCCGTCCTTCGCGCTGCCGCCGTGCACGGTCGCGAGGGCACCCTGGCCGATGGACATCGCCTGGACCAGCGCGCCCCCCTCGGCGCCGCGCACCTCGCCCACCACGATCCAGTCCGCCCGCGTCCGCACCGCAGGGACGAGGACGTCGGCGCAGGTGATCCCCGTGTCGCCGACCGTCGCCGGCAGCCGAGCCTGGTAGGCGTGCACGAACGGGTGCGTGCCCATCTGCGCGACGTTCAGCTCGAAGTCGGTCTCCACCGTCACGATCACGTCCGTCGGGTCGATCTCGCCGATCAGCGCCCGCAGCATCGTGGTCTTGCCCGATCCCATGCGGCCGGCGACCACCACGGACATGTCCGCCGCCACGGCCGCCCGGAGGAGCGCGACGCCGGCGGGGTGGATGCACCCTCGCGTGCCGAGGTCATCGAGGCTCGCGCCGAAGATCGCGGCGCGACGGATCGCGACGAGCGGCCGGGCCACGACGTCGAAGCCCTCGCCGTGGAAGCGGACGCCGGGCTCCAGCTCGAGGTCGACGAACGGGTGCTCGCGGTTGAAGGGGCGCCGCCTGGAGGTGGCGGTGTCGTAGATGATTCGCTCCAGGTCGCGGTCGCGCCGCACGAGCGGCGCGAGCAGCTGCCGCGTGCCGTCGGCGCGCTCGACGCGCACGGGATCGGCCCCGAACACGAGGACGTCGGTGACCATCGGGTCTCGCAGCACGGACAGGAGCTTCGGCAGGCCGAACATCTCCGACAGCACCAGCTCCACGATCGCAGCCCGCTCGCGGTCGTCGAGGGGCGCGAGCCGCTGCGCCATCCGGCTCGCCTCGAGCTCCGCGAGGACGACGTCGTCGAGCACCTCGCGGGTCATCTCCTCGCGGAGCTCCCGGTCGGCGGCGGTCTCGTCGGGGCGTGGCAGCGGGAGCCGGTCGCCCCAGGTCCGCCGCACCTCGAGGGCCAGTGCGTCGAGCGCGTCGTCGTCCATCACCCGCGAAGGCCTTCGGTGGGCGCGACCGGGCGGAGGCGGCCGGCGAGCTCGTGAGCGGCGCGCACGAGCGGGTCGCGGCGGGCTCGCCGGTCGCCCAGCGGGACCCCGCGCAGCACGTCGGCCACCGCCGCGGGCGACCAGGGGAGCCACCCGGCGAAGCGGTCGCCGAGCACGGCCTCGGCCACCACGCGGTCCACGCGCTCGCGCGAGCCGGGCGCGTCGACGACGGCGACGCGCACGGTGTCGAGCGCCAGCGCGGGTTCCGAGGGCGAGGTCCTGCCGGAGGACTCCGCCCATCGCTGGGTCGCCACGAGCGAGACCGTCTCCGCGTCCGTCACGGCCAGCACGACGTCGGCGCGCCCGAGGATGGAGGCGGCCGGGCTGCCAGCCCGCAGGCGCCCCACGTCGACGACCACGTCGCCGGCGAGCTCCGGCAGCGACGGCACCCACGGCGACCTCGGCGTGTGGCACGCCCACGCGCGGAAGGGATCTCCGGGGGCGGGCAGGAGGCGCACGCGCCCGAGGCCGACCGCGGCCGACTCGACCGCCGCCGGCACGGACGCCCGAGACGCCGGGAACGCCACGCGCTCGAGCCCCCACGCCTGATCCGGGTCGAGCGCGATGCGCGCGCCGAGGACGCCACCTGCGGGATCTGCCTCGATCAGCCAGCTCTCGCCGTCGTCACCGGCGAGCACGGCGGCGAGGAGCACCGCGGCCGTGGTGGCGCCGAACCCACGCCACGACCCGACGGCGACGATCACGGTTCACCGACCAGGACCAACCGGTCCGTCGCCGCCAGGCGCGCGACGGCCGCCGCCGCTGCGGCGTCGACCGCCAGCGTGACGCGCAGCTCCCCGCCGTCGAGGCGGGACGCCTCGAGCACCCGCACGGGGTGCGAGATCGCCTCGTCGTCGACGGCGACGGCGACCGCGCTCGAGCCCGGATCGAGCTCGCCCGGCGCCCGCCCGGGCCGCAGGACCGCGCCCACCGCGCGCTCACCCGCGGCGACGCCACGCCCGTCGTCCCACATCCCGGCGACGAGGAGCGTCCCGGGTGCCACGTCGATGGTGGCGGTGAGGCCGACGAGGGATCCGAGCGATGCGGCCGGGACGAGACCACGGACACCGGCGTCGACGGCGACCGCGCTGATCGTGAGGTCCCCCTCGTCGATGGTCTCGCCGCGACCTCGCGCGCAGCGGACACCACCTCGATCCGGCCGGCGGCGTCGCTCAGCGCCCACGCGACGAGGGATCCTGCGAGCACCGTCAGCGCGGCGGCCAGGACGAGCCACTGGATGCGGACTCGGGCGCGCAGCCTGCTCGTGCGACCCGCCACCGGGACCGCCGCGCGTGCGTCAGCCACCGCCGCCGCCCCACCACGCGGAGCCGCCGACGCCCGAGGTGGCCGCGACCAGGACGAGCACCCAGGAGCCCCACAGCCAGGGGCCGAGCGGCGCGCGGCTCCGGCCCGTCGCCCGCGCCCACATGGACACCGTGAGCGAGGCGAGGCCGACGGCCGTGAGCCCGGCGAGCTCGTGCACCGGCGAGCCCGCCGCGCCGAGCGCCGCGCCCAGCTTGACGTCACCGGCGCCCAGGCCGCGCACGAGCTGCACGACGAGCAGGGGCGTCGCGCCGAGCAGGGCGCCGGCGGTCAGCCGAGCCGCAGTGCCGGCCCCGCCGGCCGCGGCGGCGCAGGTGGCCACGACCGTCGCGGTCGCGAGGAGCGGCCCCGGGAGGCGCTCGTGCGCTGCGTCGACCAGCGCCGCGGCGCCGAGCGCGGTGCCGGCCACGACCACGGCGACGGCGGCCAGGGTCGGGACGCCGTGTCGGAGCGCCCGGGCGCCGGCCACGGACACACCGGCGGCACCGGTGGCGGCCGCCAGGCGCCCTCGCCGGCCCACGACCTCGAGCGCGTCGGCCACCCGGCTCGCGAGGTGCTGCATCGCAGTCGGGCGGCGCCCGGCGTGTGTCGGCGTGGTCGGCGTCATGGGCGGGGGCGTGGACGTTCGCTGAAGGGAGTCCGGGCGCCGAGATGCAGGGAGCGATCGCATCGTGACGAGGGGCTCGAGGATCTGGGGGCGCTGCACCGGCGGCAATGGGGCACCGCGTCGAGCGAGCGGCGGAAGGGGGAGGTGACGGACGCCTGCGGAGCCCGGGCCGCGGGCGCGTAGCCTGGGTGGCGTGCTGCAGGCCGCATCGCCACCCGCCGTCCTCCCCCAGGCGAACGAGCCGTGCTGGTGCGGCAGCGGTCGCAAGTACAAGCGGTGCCACAAGCCGCTCGAAGGGCGTGTCCTGCCCGGGATCGTGAGCCCGCGGCGGCCGGTGCCCGAGCACATCGTCCGCCCGCCCTACGCCGTGAGCGGCGTGGTGCAGCGGTGGGCCGAGCCGCTCGTGAAGAGCCCGGACGTCATCCAGCGGATGCGACGAGCGGGTGCCGTCGCAGCCGAGGTGCTCGCGCTGGCGGGCGCGCAGGTCCGCCCCGGGATCACGACCGACGAGATCGACGTGTTCGTCCACGAGCGCTGCATCGAGCGGGGGGCCTACCCGAGCCCGCTCGGGTACAACGGCTACCCCAAGAGCGTGTGCACGAGCGTCAACGAGGTGATCTGCCACGGCATCCCGGACAGCCGGGCGTTGCAGGACGGTGACATCGTCAACCTCGACGTGACCTGCTACCTCGACGGCGTGCACGGGGACACGAACGCGACGTTCCTCGTCGGCGACGTCGACCCCGCGAGCCGGCAGCTCGTCGCGGTGACGGAGGAGTGCACGTGGCACGGCATCGAGGCGGTCGTGCCGGGCCGGCCGCTGTCGGACATCGGCCGTGCGATCGAGCAGCACGCGAAGCGTCACCGCTACGGGGTCGTCCGGGCCTTCATCGGCCACGGGATCGGGGAGCAGTTCCACACCGACCTGCAGGTCTTCCACTACTACGACCCCCGGTCCACGACGATCATGCGTCCCGGGATGACGTTCACGATCGAGCCGATGATCACGCTCGGCGCGTGGCAGCACCGCATGTGGGACGACGACTGGACCGCGGTCACGGTGGACGGCAAGCGCACGGCGCAGTTCGAGCACACGGTCCTCGTGACCGACGACGGCGTCGACGTGCTGACCGCCGGTCCCGGCGCGGCGTCGCCCGTCGCCCCCTGGCACCGCTGACGCCCCCGCTCCCGCCCGCGGCGGCGCGTCCGCGCGCTGTGTGAGACCCTGGTTCAGAAGGTGACGTCGGCGCCGAGCTCGACCAGGCGACGCCGGAGGAAGCGATCGTCGGCGTCGTTGTGCGGGCAGGCGAGCGCGTCGCGGTACGCCTCCGCCGCGCCCGCGAGATCGCCGGTGCGACGCAGCAGGTCGGCCCGCGTGGCGTGGAACAGGTGCCAACCCGCCGCGCCCTCCAGACCGTCGAGCACGGCGAGGCCGGCCTCGGGGCCGTGCACCTCGGCCTCGGCGACGGCTCGGTTGACGCGCACGGCGAGCGAGGCCTCGAACCGTTCGAGCGCGGCGTAGAGCTGCACGATCTGCGGCCAGTCCGTCGTGGCGCTGCTCGGCGCGAGCGAGTGCAGGCACGAGATCGCGGCTCGGAGCTGGTACGGGCCGGGCCGGCCGCGGCGCAGGGCCGTCTCAAGGAGCGAGACCGCCTCTGCGGTCGCGTCCGCATCCCACCGCGAGCGGTCCGCGTCGGGCAGGAGCACCACGTCGCCGGCATCGTCCACCCGGGTCGACGATCGGGCGGCGGTCGACAGCAGGAGCGCCAGGAGTCCGGCGGCCTCCGGCTCGTCGGGCATCAGGGCGACGAGCAGGCGCGACAGGCGGATCGCCTCGGCGGTCAGCTCCACGCGCTCGAGTCGCGCCCCCGCCGGGGCGTGGTGACCGGTCGTGAAGACGGCCTGCACGACGGCGAGCACCGCGGCGAGCCGGTCGGGCAGCTCGTGGTCGGGAGGGATCCGGTAGGGGATCGAGTTCGCCGAGATCTTGGCCTTCGCCCGGGTGATGCGCTTGCCGACCGTCGCCTCGGGAACGAGCAGCGCCTGGGCGATCTCGGCGGTGGTCAGGCCGCTGATGACGCGCAGGGCCAGGGGCACGCGCGCGTCGATCGCCAGCGCGGGGTGGCAACAGGTGAACAGCAGCCGGAGCTGGTCGTCGCGGATGGTGTGGACCGGCTCGACGTCCACCTCCAGCAACGACGCGGCCGCCTCCTCCCGCAGCGGCCGCCCCCGCTCGCGCCGGATCACGTCCAGCGCCTTGCGGCGCGCCACCGTCGTCAGCCACGCCCCCGGGCGCTCGGGGAGCCCGTCGGCCGGCCACCGCCGGAGCGCCTCGAGCACGGCCTCACCGCAGGCGTCCTGGGCGAGGTCCAGGTCGCCCGTCATCCGGACGAGGGTGGCGACCACGCGCGCACCCTCGACCCGGACGATCTCGTCGGTCGACGGCGGGAAGCCGCCGCCGAGGGGCGAGGAGCTCACATCGACATCGCCGGCCGGACCTCCACGTGCCCGCCGTCGCGCCACGCCGCCGGGATGTGGCGGGCCAGGGCGATGGCGGCGTCGAGGTCCGCGGCCTCCAGGACGTAGAAGCCGCCGAGGAACTCCTTGGTCTCCGCGTAGGGCCCGTCGGCGAGGACCACCTCGCCGTGCTGGCCGCCGCGCACCTGGATCGTGGTGGCCGTGGCGGAGGGCTGGAGCGCGGCGCCGCCGCGGATGGCGTCGCCGGCGATGCCGTGGAAGGCGTTGTAGCCGTCGATGTACGCCACGAAGTCGGGGCTGGCGGGCTGCGGGCGGGCGGTCTCGGGCTCCCAGATCAGGGCGACGAAGCTCGGCATGGTGGGTGGTCCTTCCTGTGCTGCCGTGGCCATCGTGCCACGGTCACCATGACGACGATCGGGGGTCGCCCGATTCGGACAGGACGACCGGAGAACGCCCCGGCGTGGTCGGGGCGGGTGAGCTCAGCCGGGGAGCGGGATGCTCGCCAGCAGGGCCGGCGAGAGGCGCACCGACGTCGCCGCGAGACCCGTGCCCGTGGCGCGGGCGCGCACCCAGCGGAAGGCGGCGGGCGACGTGAGCGCGTCGCACAGGCGGTCGAGGGCTGCGTCGCCGCCGTCGTGCGGGGTGGCGCTGATCACCGGTACGCCCGGCAGCCAGGCGCCCTCGCGGTCGACGACCGCCTCGATCCGGCGCGTCTGGTTGGCCACGAGGACCTTCGGCACGAGGCGGGCGCGCGACCAGCGCTCGATGCGCGGCGGGAGGGCGTCCAGGTCGATCCGCGGCGCTGCGAACGTGCGCCGGGCGAAGCGCACGGGCCGCTCGCCCCACCCGCAGCGGCCGGGCTCGATCAGCCCCGAGGTCACGAGCGGTGCGCCCTCGCCCTCGTCGGCGACCGCCGCCGCCCACGCGTAGTACTGGTCCCGGAAGGCGACGGTGAACGCGGCGATGTCGCCCAGCGTGCGCGGGCGCCCTCCCGCGTCGACGGCGTGGTCCGCGTGCGCGGGATCTCCGTCACCGACGCCGTCGACGTCCTCGACGAGCACCTGCGGCCACCGGCCGCGAGGCGCCGGCACCGGCGGTCGCCACTCGAAGGCGCGCCCGAAGCTGCGCGCGACCGGGCCGGGCCCCCCGCCGAGGTCGATCACGAGCGCGCACGTGCGGACGCTGGCGTCGAACTCCTCGCTCCGCGACCACCAGGCGTGCACCAGCGCACCCCGCTCGTCGACGTCGTCGCGGATCGGCCCGGCGTCGCGAGCGCCGAGCAGCGACTGCGGCAGCACGAGCGCCACCCGGCCGCCGTCGGGCCGAGCGAGGCGCACCGCGAGCGCGAGGAACTCGGCGGCCGCGTCCGCGTAGGGGCCGCCGCCCCAGGGCGATCGGCCGCCGCGGGTCGTGTCGGCCGACATCTGGCCGAGGAACGGCGGGTTCCCGACGATCAGGTCGAACCGCGCCCCGTCCCAGTCCCGCGCGAGCGCGTCGCCGTGGACGATGGACGCGTCGGGCACGCGCGCACGCGCCGCCGCGACCGCATCGGCGTCGACGTCGCACCCGACGAGGCGGACGCCGTCGCCGAGCGCGCGGCGGGCGCCGAGCAGGAACGCGCCGTCACCGCACGCCGGGTCGAGGACGCTGCGCACCGGGACGCGGATGCCGTCGAGCGCCCGCCCGACCACGTGGTCGACGAGGTCCGGGGGCGTGTACCACGCCCCGAGCCGGCGCCGCCGCGACCGCTCCGCGGAGGCCGCTGCCAGGGACGTCGCTGGTTGCGGGGGCGGCACGGCTGCAGCGTAGGGTCCTCGCCCGTGACCGGATCGGCGGGGCGCTACCTCACGTTCGAGCGCTCGGAGTGGGCCGACCTGCGCGCCGCGACGCCGCTCACGTTGCGCGAGCAGGAGCTGCACGAGCTGCGCGGCATCAACGACCGGATCGACCTCGACGAGGTGGCGGCGGTGTACCTGCCGCTCACGCGTCTGCTCAACCTGTACGTCGCCGCGACGCAGAACCTGCACAAGGTGTCGGCTGCGTTCCTCGGGACGCTGATGCCGAAGGTGCCGTACGTGATCGGCGTGGCCGGCAGCGTCGCCGTCGGCAAGAGCACGTTCGCCCGCATCCTCCAGGCCCTGCTCGCGCGGTGGCCGGACCACCCCGAGGTGGAGCTCGTCACCACCGACGGGTTCCTCCACCCCAACAGCGTCCTCGAGGCGCGGGGGATCATGAACCGCAAGGGGTTCCCGGAGAGCTACGACACGCGACGGCTGATCGAGTTCCTGCGGCAGCTGAAGAGCGGCGCGCCGCAGGTCACCGCGCCCCTCTACAGCCACGTCGTCTACGACATCGTCGACGGCGACGAGGTGGTCGTGCGCCGGCCGGACATCCTCATCCTCGAGGGGCTCAACGTGCTGCAGGTCGGCGCGCCGACCCCCGGCGGCGAGGCGCGGGAGTTCGTCAGCGACTACTTCGACTTCAGCATCTACATCGACGCCGACGAAGCCCACATCGAGGACTGGTACGTGCAGCGGTTCCTCAAGCTGCGTGAGACGGTCTTCCAGGACCCCGACAGCTTCTTCCGCCACTACGCCCACCTCACCGAGGACGAGGCGGTCGCCACCGCCCGGTTCATCTGGCGCGAGATCAACGGCAAGAACCTGCGCGAGAACATCGAGCCGACGAAGTCGCGGGCCAGCCTGCTCCTGCGCAAGGGCGTGGACCACCGGGTGACCGACGTCGCGCTCACCCGCCTGTAGCGGCCGCTACGGGATCCCGAGCCAGCCGGGCAGGTCGGCGAGGGACGTCAGCTCGGCGAACAGCTCGTCGTGCTCCACGTGCTCCAGCTCCCACAGCAGGTGGTACGGCACGTGCACGGCGTGGCCCCCCAGCGCCATCACCGGCAGGACGTCGCTGCGCACGCTGTTGCCCACCATGAGGAACCGGTCAGGCTCGACCCCGAAGCGCTGCAGCAGCCGGGCGTAGGTGTCGCTGTCCTTCTCGAGCACGATCTCGAGGTGGTCGAAGTGGTGCGCCAGGCCGCTCGTCTCGATCTTGTGCGTCTGGTGGACGAGGTCGCCCTTGGTGATCAGCACGAGCCGGTACCGCTCGCCGACCGCGGCGAGGACCTCGGGGACGTGGGGGAGGAGCCGGACCTGCTCCTCCAGCTGCTCGCGGGCCATCTGCACCAGCTCGGCGATCACGTCGGTGGTGACGGCGCCGCCGGAGATCGTCACCGCCGCCTCCACCATCGAGAGCCCGAACGACTTCACGCCGTAGCCGAACGTGGACAGGTTCTTGCGCTCCGTCGCCGTCAGCGCCGCCTTGACGTCGACGCCGTTCGGCACGAACGGCTCGAGCAGCTCGACGAAGCGCAGCTCGTTGGCGCGGAACCCGTCCTCGCTCTCCCACAGCGTGTCGTCGGCGTCGAAGCCGATGACGTCGAACGCCCTCACGCCTGCGCCCGGCTGTCGGACTCGATGGACGCCAGCTCGTCGGGAGCCAGGCCTGCGGCAGCGAGCACGTCGGCGAGCACCGTCGACTTCCCCTCCACGTACCTGTCGATCTCGTCGGGCCCGAAGCGCCGGCCCAGCTCGCGCTTCAGGGCGCCGTAGCGCGCCCGCAGCTCCGGGTCGCGGCGCAGCACGTCGCGGACCCCGAGGTGGTTCCGCAGCGCGAGGCTGCCCGCGACGACGACGTCGACGTTCCGCCGCGGCGGGTCCGGAGCGCCGAGCGCCCATCGGTCGTCGATGCCCATCGTCCCCAGGTCCGCGTCGCCCGCGCCGACGAGCGCCGCGATCGGGGGGGCAACGGCATCGCGCGGGACCACCACGTCGACGTCCAGGACGGGCTTCGCGGCGAGGCCCGGCACCGAGGTGCTCCCGACGTGCTCGATCGCGAGGTACGTCGCGCCTCGCGCGTCCAGCGCCCGCCGCAGCTCGGCGGCGACGCCCTCGAAGCTCGCGGCCCAGGTCGGATCGTGGTCGCGGACCTCGATCTGGCTCATCGTGCCCGGCTCACCGGTGCAGCGCGTTCAGGTAGTTGTAGACGGTGATCCGGCTGACGCCCATCGCGTCGGCCACGTCCTCGACCGCGCGGCGGAGGGTGAACGCCCCTCGCTCGTCGAGGAGCCGGATCGCCCGCTGCTTGTCCTCTCGCGACAGACCGGGGAGCTTGCCGCCGAGCTCGCGCTCGACGGCCTCGATCAGGCGGTCGAGCGCTCCGTGGAGCGGGGCGATCCGCACGGCCGCGATCTCCGTCCCCTCCCACTTCAGCGCCAGGTCGCCAGGCTCGCGCTCGTCCAGGGGGACGAGCTGCGCGCCGAGCTGGTCGATGATCGGCTTGACCGCCAGCACCAGCGGGTGTCGCGGCAGCTTCACCGGTCCCCCGCGCCGCCGGGGCCGCGCTCGGTCCGGACGCTCACGTGCGAGGCGCCGTTCGCGAAGGCCGCGGAGATGACCGCCGACGACACGGGTCCCGCCAGGTCGTCCGGGACCGTGCAGCTGGAGCCGAAGGGCCCGAGCTCGACCGACGCGCCGAGCTCCTCCGCCGCGGCGATCGCGGCGAGGACGTGCGGCCCGGGGCGGCCCTCGACGAGCGGCTCGACGAGGAACTCGACCGTCAGCACGCCGGCGATGGTAGCGGGGGTCCCCGGCCGGTGTCCCGGGCACGTCCCGCGCCGGGTCAGCGCGCGCCCATGACGCGACGGAGCTCCGCCGAGCGCTGGATGCAGTCCTGACCGCTGCCCTCGAACGCCTGGGTCAGGCGGTTGAGCGCCCCGCGGAAGGTGGTGTTCCAGTCCGCCTCGAACTGGTCGCGAGCGGGACCGACCCAGGTCGTGCCGCCGAGCGCCGAGGTGACGACGGAGATCACCCCCTCGATCGCGTCGATCTGGTTGCGCAGGCTCCGGCCGAGGGCGTCGAGCTGCTCGGGGTTCGCGCCGTACATCGTCATCACGTGCTCCGTTCGGTGTCGCCCCGCGCCCTGCGGGGCGCGCCAATGGGGGACCACGTGCCGGTGCGTCCGGAACGTCAGGCGGCGCGTGGCCGAGCCGCCTGGCGGACGAGGCGCTCGTGCACGCCCGCATCCGCGACGGAGACGCTCGGGTACCCCCGGCCCTGGTCGCCGCTCCACGACACCTCGATGCCCGGGTTGTGCACCTCGGACCCGTCCGGCAGGAACAGGTGCGGGCTGCCGGTGACGAACCGCAGCGCCTCGCGGTGGTCGGCGATCAGCGCGGCGCGGTGGGCGCCGGCGTCGAGGTCGTCCGCCAGCGCGCCGGCGTCGACGGCGGGGCAGCCCTCCGCGACGTCGAGCACCACGTGGCGCAACGTGATGCACCGGTGGTCCCGGAAGAACGCGACCCGCAGCGCGCGATCGAGCTGCTCGTGCGCGTCCGGCGACTGGGCCGCGGCGGCGCGCACCGCCTCCATCGCGAGCAGCGTCGACACCGGCCACCGCTCCGGGAGCTCGGACCACACCTTCCAGCCCGCCTCGATGTCGAGCGGTGCGATCTGGGGGACCTCCGAGTCGAGGAAGTGCTTCGGGATCGGGAACTCGTTCACCTCCTCGAGCAGGAACGGCCGGTGGACGAACCTGACGTCGGCGCCGGTGCGCTCGCGCGCCTCGTGCAGCCGGTGGACGCAGAGGTGCGCGAAGGCGCACGACACGTCGCTGTAGACGACGATCGTGCCCTCGTCGACGTGCGGGCGGTGGTCGGGCTCGGGCGCGTCGCCGTCGCGGTCGAGGTGCCAGGTCTGCATCGGCCACCGGTACCCGCCGGGGTCGCGCCGCAGCCGCGGCGCTCGCGGTCCCCGAACTCGTGCGGCCGACCGGAGGAGCGGCGCGTACCGTCCGGGGATGAGCCCTTCGACCGCCGTGCGTCCCGCCACCGCCGCCGACCGCGAAGGCGTCCGGGCGCTGGCGCTCGACAACGGGATGTTCGGACCCGACGAGATGGACGGTTTCGACGCGATGTTCGACGGCTCGCTCGACGGCAGCCTCGAGGGGCACTCCTGGGTCGTGCTCGAGGCGCCGGCCGGTGGTGGACCGCTCGGGGCGGCCTACGTCGCGCCCGAGCCGTTCGCCGACCGCGTCTGGAACCTGCTGTTCCTCGCGGTCCGTCCGGACGGCCACGGCAGCGGCGCGGGGCGGACCCTGATCGAGCACGTCGAGCGTCGCCTCCGTGACGCCGGCGAGGGCGCGGCGCGGGTGCTCGTGGTCGAGACGTCGGGGACCGAGCCGTACGCCGGCTCCCGCGCCTTCTACGCCGCGCGGGGCTTCGTCGAGGAGGCGAGGATCCGCGAGTGGTACGGCCCCGGCGACGACAAGGTCGTGTTCTGGAAGTCGCTCACGACGAGCTGAGCACCGGCCGCGCCTCGACCGGCGGCCGCCGACCAGCAGCGCTCGGACCGCGCACGTCCGTTCAGGGCACGTCGAGGAGCGGCAGCACCAGGGCGACCGAGTCCGGCACCAGCTCCGTCGTCGCCCGCAGCGCCGCCAGCCCGGCCCCGTCGAGCCATCGAGCCTCGACGACCTCGCCGTCGGCGAACGTGAACGGGCCGGGGTGCTCCACCCGGTAGCAGCGCCCGACGAGGTCGACGTCGTCGTCGCGGTACGCGCCGCCGCCGAGCAGGTGCGGGCGGACGCCGCCGACGCCGATCTCCTCCGCCAGCTCGCGCACCGCCGCGTCGTCGTAGCGCTCGCCGGCGCCGACGACGCCACCGACGGCGACGTCCCAGCGCCCGGGCCACAGGTCCTTCGCGTCGCTCCGGCGGTGGACGAGCAGGCGACCGTCGGGGTGCTGCACGGCCACGAACACCGAGCGGTGGCGGAGCCGCTGCGCCCGCACCTCCGCCCGCGTCGCGACCCGCAGCACGCGGTCCTCCTCGTCGACCACGTCCACCAGCTCGCCCGCTCCGGCGCCCACGGCGGCGGGTCTACCATCGACGGATGGCGACCGACACCCTGGGCGAGGAAGCACGCGAGCTCCACGACGACCTGGTGGCGCTGCGGCGTGAGCTGCACCGCTGGCCGGAGGTGGGCAACGACCTGCCGATCACGCGCGAGACCGTCCTCGGCGCGCTCGAGGGGCTCCCGCTCGAGCTCACCCTCCACGAGACGACGAGCGGGGTCGCCGGCCTCCTCACCGGGGGCCGGCCCGGACCGACCATCCTGCTCCGTGGCGACATGGACGCCCTGCCGATGCCCGAGGACACCGGGCTCGACTTCGCGTCCGGCGTGGAGGGTCGGATGCACGCCTGCGGCCACGACACCCACACGGCCATGCTCGTCGGTGCCGCCCGGCTCCTCGCCGTGCGCCGTGACGAGCTGCCCGGGCGGGTGCTGTTCATGTTCCAGCCCGGCGAGGAGGGCTACGCAGGTGCCCGCTTCATGCTCGAGGAGGGGTTGCTGGAGCTGGGCCCGCACGCGGTGGACGGGAGCGAGTCGCCGGTGACCGGCGCGTTCGCGCTGCACATCACGGCGGCGGCGCCCACGGGGGTGATCGCCAGCCGGTCGGGCCCGATCATGGCCTCGAGCGACCGGCTCGACATCGTCGTCACCGGCCGCGGCGGCCACGCCAGCGAGCCGCACCGGGCGCTCGACCCGATCCCCGTCGCGTGCGAGATCGTCCAGGCGCTGCAGATGATGGTCACGCGCCGCATCGACGTGTTCGACCCGGGGATCGTCACCGTCGGCCGGATCCACGCGGGCACGGCCTACAACGTCATCCCCGAGACCGCGACCATCGAGGGGACGATCCGGGCCATCAGCGCCCGCACCGCCAACGGGTGCACGACGAGGTCCGTCGGGTCGCGGAGGGCGTCGCGGCCGCGCACGGCGCGTCCGTCGAGGTCGAGATCGACATCGGCTACCCCGTCACGTCCAACAGCGACACCTTCACGGACTTCGCCATGGACGTCGCCCGCGACACGGTCGGCGCGGAGCGGGTGGTGCGGCTGCCGAACCCCGTGATGGGCGCCGAGGACTTCAGCTACGTCATCGAGCGCGTCCCCGGGACGATGATGTTCCTCGGCGGGACGCCGCACGACGCGAACCTCGCCACCGCGGCGCCGAACCACTCGAACCGCGTCTACTTCGACGAGGAGGCGATGGTGCCCGGCACGGCGCTGTACGCCGCGGTCGCGCTGCGCCACCTGGGCGCCGGCGAGGCCTGAGGGTCGCCGACCCGTCAGGCCCCGCGCGTCAGGCGCAGCGTCACCAGCTCGAACGGCCGGAGCGCGAGCACGACGATCCCGTCGGTGACGTCCAGCGACGTCAGCGGGGCCTCGAGCAGGTCGCACCGGCGGGCCGCCACCACCCCGCCGGCCGCCGACACCGTCGCGCGGGTGCGGTCGCCGGAGGCCTCGTGGAGGCGGACGATCACGTCGCCGCTGCCGTCGTCGGCGAGCTTCACCGCGTCGACGCTCACGCCGGGGTGCTCGACGCGCACGAGGGCCGTCGCGTCGCGGTGCGCCCGATCGCCCGAGGGCGCCCGCGGCGGCACCACGCGCAACGGCAGCTGGAACGCCTCCGCCTCGCGCAGCACGTCGTGCAGGCCGGGGCCGTGGGGCAGGATCGCCAGCCGCACCCGGTGCACGCCTCGGTCGGCCTCCGGATCCGGGTAGCGGGCGGCGCGCAGCAGCGACACCCGGATGCCGGCGTCGAACAGGCCGTGCCCGTAGCGGACGTCGTCGAGGACGGCGACGCCGAACGCGGGCTCCGCGAGGTCGACCCAGCCGTGCGCGCACACCTCGAACTTCGCCGCGTCCCACGGCGAGCTCGGGTGCGTCGGGCGGCGGACGTGGCCGAACTGGATGCCGCACGACGCCTCGTCGGCGCGCACGTCGAGCGGGACGAGCAGCGACAGCAACCGCTCGTCCTCCCGCCAGTCGACCTCGATCTCCACGTCGAGGCGCCCGCTCCCGGCGCGCAGCGACCAGGTGCACGTCGCCCGGGACCGGCCGAACGCGGTGGTGGCGCGCACGGACGCGACGAGCGGCCCGGACTCGACGAGCTGGACGGTCGTCTCGCCCGGGAGGGGGGAGCTGCGACGGTGCGTCCACGGCTCGAGGTCCCAGGCGTCGTACTCGACCGGGTGGTCGGGCGCGAGCTCGAGCGAGATCGCACGACCCTCGGGTAGCAGCTCGCGGCCGTGGTCCACGGCGATGATCGAGGTGATCCGTCCCTCGAGGTCCCAGCGCACGGCCAGGCGGTCGTCGGCCATCGAGTGCTCGGTGGTGACCACGCGGTGCCCGCTGGCCGAGGGCCGGAGCGGGGCCGTGCCGCCCGCGGGGGCGGCGACGACGCAGGCGACGCGGCCGTCGCCCAGCACCTGCATCGGCGCGCCGTGCTCGCCAGCGAGGGCCTCGGCGACGTCGCGGGGCAGCGCGACGACCTCCACGCGATCCCGGCCGGCCACGTTCGCCACGAGGTGCTCCTCGTCCGCCAGCGTCGCGAGCGCCTCGTGCACCAGCTGCTCCACGCGATCGCCCACCCGCTCGTGCACGGCCTCCGCGTCGTCGTGGACCCAGGCGATCGAGGAGCCGGGGAGGATGTCGTGGAACTGCTGCACGAGCACCTCGTCCCACAGCCCGTGCAGCTCCGCCGCGACGCCGGCGGCACGGGGGTGCTGCGGGCCGGCGGTGGCCCACCAGAGCTCCGCTTCCCGGAGCAGGCGCTCGCAGCGCCGGTTCCCGACCTTCGTGCGCGACTGCGACGTGAGCGTGCCGCGGTGCGTCTCGAAGTAGAGCTCACCGCGCCACACCGGCACCCGCGCGCCGTCGGCCTCCTCGGCCTCGATCCGCTCGAAGAGCTCGGCCGGGGTGCCGAGCGTGACGGGTGGGACGCCGTCCAGATCCGCCATGCGCGCGGCGCGGCCGAGCATCTCCCGCGTCGGGCCACCGCCGCCGTTGCCGTACCCGAAGGGGACGAGCGTCCACCGGCTCCACGCGCCGTCTCGGAAGCGTCGCTCGGCGCCGACGAGCTCCTCCGGCGAGAGCTCGGCGTTGTAGGTGTCGACGGGCGGGAAGTGCGTGAGCACACGGGTCCCGTCGAGCCCCTCCCAGCGGAAGGTGTGGTGGGGGAAGCGGTTCTGCTTGTTCCAGCTCAGCTTCTGCGTCACGAACCGCGTGCACCCGGCTGCGGCGAACACCTGCGGCAGCGACGCGGGGTAGCCGAACACGTCGGGGATCCACACCTCGCTGCACCGGCGACCGAAGCGCTGCTCGAACCACCGCTGACCGTGGACCAGCTGGCGGACGATGCTCTCGCCGCTCGGCAGGTTCATGTCGGCCTCGACCCACATGCCGCCGACGGGCACGAACTGGCCGGTGGCGACGCGGTCCCTGATGCGTGCGAACAGCTCCGGGTACGAGGCCTCGATCCAGGCGAGCTGGGCCGCCTGCGAGCAGACGAAGCGGTGCTCGGGGTGGTCCTCCATCAGGCGCACCGCGGAGGCGAAGGTGCGGGCGCACTTGCGGACGCTCTCGCGGAGCGGCCACAGCCAGGCGGTGTCGATGTGCGCGTGCCCCGCGGCGATCGCACGCGTGGCGCTCGCCCGGGCCGGCAGCGCGAGCGCGGGGGCCAGTGCCTCACGAGCGGCGGCCGCCGTCGACGCCACGCGCTCGAGGTCGAGCGCGTCCAGCCCGCGCTCGAGGGAGCGCAGCACGGTCGCCCGCCGAGGATCGCCGGCGTCGAGCGCGCCGACGAGGCCGAGGAGCACCTCCACGTCGAGGACCAGCGCGTGCACCTCGTCGTCGCGGAGCGCGAGCTCCGCGCGCCGCAGCCGGTACAGCGGGCGGTCACCGGCCGTCGTGAGGTCGCCGAGCGGCGACGGACGGAACTGCGGGAACGCCGGGTTCGCCGCGGCCTCGACGAGGAACGTGAGCGGCCCGGCCGGCGCCTCGGGGAGCGGCACGCCGGTGCGCATCGGGTGCACGCCCTGGAGCGGCCCCTCGTCCGTCCACACCAGGCCCTCCGCCTGGAACCCGGGGCCGGCGCGGTGGAAGCCGAGGTCGACCACCGCCTCGAGCCGGGGGCCCGCCCACCCCGCGGGCACGTCGGCGCTGCACCGGAACCAGGTGGTCCCCCACGGGCGGCCCCACGCGTCGCCGACCTGGAACGGCTGGAAGCGCTGCGCCCGCGCCTCGGCGAACGTGACCGGCTCGCCGGGAGCGTGCCACGCCTCGACCCGGAGCGGCGCCGTGGCGGCGTGGACGGCGGGGAGCAGGCGCTCCCAGAGCTCGCGCTCGACGCGCGCCCGGACGAGCGGACCGTCGTCGTGCACGGCGCCGAGGGTACGCCGCGTGCGAGCGTGCCGGCACCCCCCGCTACCGTTCCGCCGGTGACCTCCGACGACGGAGCCGGGCCCGCCGGCGCACCGACGGCGCCGCTGCACGGCGTGCGCGTCCTCGACCTCACCCGCGTGCTCAGCGGCCCGCACGCGACGAGGATGCTCTGCGACCTCGGCGCCGAGGTGATCAAGGTCGAACCGCCGGCGGGTGACATGACGCGGTTCGCGAACCCCCGGATCAACGGGCTGTCGAGCTACTTCGTCCAGCAGAACGCCGGCAAGCGCAACGTCAGCCTCGACATGGACCACCCCGAGGCGCGCGAGCTCCTCCTGGCGCTCGCCGAGCGCTGCGACGTGCTGGTCGAGAACTTCCGTCCCGGCGTGGCGGCCCGCATGGGCATCGGCTACGACGACGTGGCCGCCCGCAACCCCCGGATCGTCTACGCCTCGATCAGCGGCTACGGCGCCGACGGGCCGTGGGTCCGCCGCCGCGCGTACGCACCGGTCGTCGGCGCCGAGACGGGGATCACGAGGGCGCAGGGCGATGCGCGGGCCCACGGCGAGCCGCCCGTCTACGCGAACGACCCCCACAGCCACGCCGACGTCTACACCTCGCTCGAGACGGCGTCGGCGGTGCTCGCGGGCCTGTACCAGGCGGCGCGGACGGGGCGCGGCACGTGGATCGACGTGTCGATGGCGCAGACGATGCTCTACGTCAACGAGCACGTGCACGACCACCTGTGGGACGGCCCGGTGCAGGACGACTGGATCCGCAGCTTCCAGCCCGGCGACTACCCGGTGCTGACACCCGCGGACGGCGAGACGGTGGTCGTGAGCGGCCATCCCGCCGAGCGGGGGACCTTCGACCGCTTCATCGCCGCCGCGGGACGCCCGGAGCTGGCGGACGACCCGCGCTTCGTGGACGTGCCCACGCGCCTCGCGCACCTCGACGAGCTGCTGGCGGAGCTGCAGGCGTGGGCGGCGACGGTGCCCGACGCGGCCTCGGTCGAGCGCGCGCTGGACGAGCACGGCCTCGCCACGGGCGCGCTGCGGACGGTGCGCGAGATCTGCGAGACCGACTGGGCCGCGGCGCGAGGCGCGGTCGTCGACGTCTCCGACCGCGGTGGTGGCCGGATCCGCATCCCGGCGGCCCCGTGGCGGTTCTCCACCTCGAGGAGCCTCCCGCCGGGTGAACCGCGCTACCGCGGCGAGGACAACCGTCCGGTCCTCACCGAGCTCCTCGGGCTCGACGATGCCGCCCTCGACCGCCTCGAGCGCGACGGCGTGCTGACGAGCCGGCTCCCGGCGCGGGGCTGAACGCGTCACGGTGGCGATCGCCCTCCCGCTCACGCCGATGAAGGCCGTCCTCGGGCTGCTCCCGCCCGAGCGCGAGGACCACTCGTGGGCCTACGAGATCAAGTGGGACGGCTACCGCACGCTCGCCGGCGTGCGCGTCGGCCCGGGTCCCGCCGGGGCGGCGCGCGACCTGTGGCTCCAGAGCAGCAACCGCCTGGACGTGACGGTGAAGTACCCGGAGCTGCGCGACCTGCCGGCCGCGGTGGAGGCCCGCTCCGCGATCCTCGACGGGGAGCTCGTCGTGTTCGGCCCGGAGGGGCGCCCGACGTTCGAGCTGATGCAGCGACACGAGCGCCCGGTCGTCTTCCAGGCCTTCGACGTGCTGTCGATCGACGGGCGGGACGTGGTCGCCGAGCCGTACGAGCGCCGGCGCGAGCTCCTCGCCGGGTTGCTGGCCACGGGCTCGAACTGGTCGGTCCCCGGCCACCGCATCGGCGGCGGCGTCGAGCTGCTCGAGGCGACGCGCGAGCGCGACCTGGAGGGCGTGATGGCGAAGCGGCTCGGGTCGCCGTACCAGGTGGGCAAGCGCACGCCGAACTGGCGCAAGGTGAAGAACCGCCGGCGGGTGCAGCTCGTCGTCGGCGGCTACACCGACGGCACCGGGAACCGGTCGTCCACGTTCGGATCGCTGCTCGTCGGGCAGCCGACGCCGGACGGCGCGCTGCGCTTCGCCGGCGGGATCGGGACGGGGTTCGACCAGCGCACCCTCGAGTCGCTGCTCCAGCAGCTGCGCTCCCTGCGCCGCGACACCTGCCCCTTCACGCCGACGCCGCCGCGCGAGTACGTGCGCGGCGCACGCTGGGTCGAGCCCGAGCTCGTCATCGACGCCGAGATCACCGAGTTCACGAACGAGGGCCTCGTCCGGCACGGCAGCTTCGTCGGCCTGGCCGAGGATCCGTGAGCGACCTCCACCGGCAGGCGCTCGACCTCGACGCGGCCGACCCGCTGGCGTCGTTCCTCGGCGAGTTCGTGCCGCTCCCTCCGGGGGTCGTCTACCTCGACGGCAACTCGCTCGGGCGCACGCCGCGGCGCACCGTCGAGCGGCTCGAGCACGTCGTGCGCGAGGAGTGGGCGGTCGGCCTGATCGGGTCGTGGTCGACGTGGCTCGACATGCCGCTGCGCGCCGGCGACCGGCTCGCCCCGCTGCTCGGCGCGAGCGCGGGCGAGGTCGTGGTGCACGACTCGACGACCGTGTGCCTCCACCAGCTCGTCCACGCGGCGCTCGCGCTGCGACCGGGTGGTGGCGCGATCGCCGTGGCGGGAGACGAGTTCCCGACCGACCGCGACGTCGTGCACGGCGTGGCCGAGGCCACCGGCCGGCGCGTCGCGCACGGGCTGGACGGCGCCGCCGCCGGGGAGGTCGCGGTGCTCGTGCGCTCCGCCGTCGACTACCGGACGGCCGCGCTGGCCGACCTGGCCGCCGAGACGGCGCGGGCACGTGCCCTGGGCGCGCTCGTCGTCTGGGACCTCTCCCACGCCGTCGGCGCGCTGGAGCTGGACCTGCACGGCGCCGGGGTGGAGCTGGCCGTCGGTTGCACCTACAAGTTCCTGAACGGCGGCCCGGGCGCCCCGGCGTTCCAGTACGTGCGCGAGGGCCTGGTCGGTTCCGTCAGCTCGCCGCTGCGGGGGTGGTTCGGGCGGCACGACCAGTTCGAGATGGAGGGCGACCACCGGCCTCGCCGCGACGTCGGGCGGCTGCTGCTCGGGACGCCGTCGATCCTGGCGCTGGCCGCGGCCGAGGAGGGGATCCGGCTCACCGCCGAGGCGGGCATCGCCCGCGTCGCGGCCAAGGCGCGGGCGCTGACGGGCTTCGCGATCGAGCTCTGCGACGAGCTGGGCCTGGTGACGTGCACACCGCGCGACGCCGACCGCCGCGGCGGGCACGTGGCCGTCGTGCACCCGCGGGCCGGGCACCTCGTCGACCGGCTCGCGGCGGAGCACGGGGTGGTGACGGACTTCCGCCGACCGGACGTGGTGCGTCTCGGCCTGTCACCGCTGACCACCCGCTTCGTCGACGTGCACCACGGCGTCACCGCGCTCGCCTCCCTCGCCGGGTGACTCCAGAACGGCCGGCTTCAGCGCGGTGGGGCGTCGCGAGCGGCGCGGGCGAGCCGTTCGAGGCGGTCGTCCCAGCGGGCGCTCGACTCGAGGAGCCAGGCGACGGCGGTGGCGAGCGGCTCGGTCGTCGCGACGTAGCGCACCTCCCGGCCGGCCCGCCGTGTGGTGGCGAGGCCGGCGCCGGCCAGCGCCTGCAGGTGCTTCACCACGGCCTGCCGGCTGAGCGGGAGCCCCACCGCCAGCTCCGTCGCCGTGCGGGGACCGTCGTGGACGAGGCGCCGCAGCAGGTCGCGCCGCGTCGGGTCCGCGAGCGCGCCGAAGAGGTCGTCCAGCACGCTGCCGGCGGCAGCGGGCACCGTCACGTCATCCCGCCGCCGTGGCCAGCGCGGCGGCGACGCAGACCGCCCACAGCGAGCAGACGCGCACCTCCCAGTCGACCTGCGCCTGCTCGGCGTCGCCGGCCGACGGCGCGAGGAGCACCTCCTCGATCCGCAGGCAGCTCCGGCCGCCCTCCAGCGCCTCGAGCTCCAGCCGCACGTGCGACGCCGACGCGACGTCGTCGGCCGGTGCCCACACGAACGACAGGCGGCGTCCGTGCTCGACCTCGCGGACGACGATGGCGCGCTCGATCCCCCGGTCGGTGGCGACGCCGCGCCCGCCCGGGACCACGTCCACGTCGACCCGCTCGCCGAGCCATCTCGAGAGCCCGGCGGCGTCGCCGACGAGCTCCCAGAGCCGCTCGACGTCGAGGTCGAGCTCGAGCTGCCGCGTGATGGTCGTCGTGGCCGTCATGCGGCCAACGATATCGCAACTTCGCGGTTGCACGACGGCGACGGGAGCGGTACCGTCACGTGCAACGCAGCAGTTGCACGACGACGTGCGACCGCACCACGCCCCGAGGAGGACCCCGTGCTGATCCCCACCGTCGTCGAGGCCACGCCACGTGGCGAGCGGGCCTACGACATCTACTCCCGGCTGCTGGCGAACCGGATCGTCTTCCTCGGCAGCGCGATCGACGACACGGTCGCCAACCTGGTCGTGGCGCAGCTGCTGCACCTGGAGTCGGAGTCGCCGAAGCACGACGTCGCGATGTACATCAACTCCCGGGCGGGGACGTCACCGGGCTGTTCGCCATCTACGACACGATGCAGTACGTCGCCTGCGACGTCGCCACGATCTGCGTCGGCCAGGCCGCCTCGGCCGCGGCCGTGCTGCTGGCCGCGGGTGCGCCGGGGAAGCGCTACGCGCTGCCCAACGCCCGGGTCCTGGTGCACCAGCCCCACGGCGGCGCCCAGGGCCAGAGCACCGACATGGAGATCGCGGTCGCCGAGATGGTGGAGATGCGGCGGCGGATGGTCGGGATCCTCGTCGACGCGACCGGCCAGAGCGCCGAGCGGATCACGACCGACATGGACCGCGACTTCATCCTGCGAGGCGAGCGGGCGGTGTCGTACGGGCTCGTCGACGAGATCATCGACCGGCGCGTGCTCGCCGACCCGAAGGTGCCGGTGACGCCCGCGCTCGGTGCCGGCGACGCCGCCGCCTGAGCCGGCGGGTCACTCGGGCGCGTGGCGCTGCAGCGCGGCGAGGAGCGCGCGCAGGCCGCGGTCGAGCTCGCGGCGCTGCGTCGCGCCGAGGTCCGCGAGCAGTGCCGCCTCGTTGGCGACGTGCTCGGCGACGGCCCGGTCGACCACCTCGAGGCCGCGCGCGGTGAGGCCGACGGGGGTGCTGCGGCGGTCACCCGCGACCGATCGGCGCTCCAGCAGCCCCGCCGACTCCAGCCGGTCGAGCCGGTTGGTCATCGCCGCCGGCGAGAGCATCAGCGAGCGCGCGATCGCGCTGGGCTTGGCCTCGTAGGGCGCGCCGGCGCGGCGCAGCGTGGCGAGGACGTCGAACTCGCCGACGTTGAGGCCGTGGCGCGCGAACACCGCGTCGAGGGCTCGTCCCGCGAGCGCGGTGGCGCGCCCGAGCCGGCCGAAGGTGGCCATGGCGTCGAGCTCTGGCGCCAGATCCGGGCGCTCCGCGCGCCAGCGGTCGATCAACTCGTCGACGTGGTCGCGGGCCGTCACCGCCGGCACCGTACCAGGTGCGTGTTCCACCCCGAAACGTTTGACATCGAATGTTCGACATCTTACAGTACGATCCATGAACGCCACCACCACCACCACCACACCCACACCGACCACCGACCGGGCCGCGGCGAACGCCGGGCTCGCCGCCCGCCTCTACGGCGCGCTCGACGCCGGCGACCTCGACACGATCCTCGCCGCGCTCGATCCCGACGTCGTCCTGCACGTCCCGGGGACCCAGCCGCTGGCGGGCGAGCACCGGGGGCGCGAGGCCGTCCTCGGCTTCGTCCAGGCCAGCAGCGCCCGGGCCGGGGGCACCGAGGAGATCGACGTCCTCGACGTGCTCGGCGGCGAGCGCCACGCCGCCGTCTACTGCCACGTGACCGCGACGCGTGAGGGCCGCGAGCCGCTCCTCAACGACACGCTGCACCTGCTGGAGATCGTCGACGGCCGGGTCACCAGGATCTGGTTCCACAACCGCGACGCCGCCGCCGTCGACGCGTTCTGGCGCTGAGGCGCCGGCCCCCGCCTCCCCACGCCGGCCCGTCCGGCCCGTCCGGCGACGCGTGCCCAGGTCATGATGGGTGCGCGTTCGCCGGAAGGAGGCACCATGGCCAGGTTGCGACAGATCGACCCGGAGGACTGGGACCCGGAGCTCAAGGAGCTGATGCGGCCCGAGCAGCGGACACCGCTCGAGAACGGGCTGTTCCGGTACTTCGCCCACCGACCCGACCTGGCGAAGGGGCTCATCGCCTTCTCGGGCGGCCTCAAGCGCAAGCGCCGCCTCGACGACCGGCTCGTCGAGCTCGTCCGGTTGCGCGTGGCGTTCCACAACCAGTGCCGCAGCTGCATGGCGATCCGGTACACGGACGCGATCGACGCCGGGCTGACCGAGGACCTCGTCTGCTCGCTCGAGCGGCCGTACGAGGCCCCCGGGCTCACCGACGCCGAACGGGTGGCGATCCGGTTCGGCGAGCTGATGGCGACGAACCACCTCGCGATCGACGAGCAGCTGTGGGAGCAGCTCGGCGAGCACTTCGACGAGGGACAGATCGTCGAGCTCGCCCTCCACGTCGCGCTGTTCGTCGGCGTCGGCCGCCTCGGCGCCGTGCTGCACATGGTGGAGGAGCTCCCGACCGCGTTCCAGGACGCGGAGATCGGTGCAGGCGCGGTGTCGCCGTGGGGCAACGACGCCGTGGTCGTGAAGTGAGCCGCGAGCAGCTGGTCGCGATGGCGCGCCGCAACATCGCCCACGTCGACGCCGGCCGCACCCCGTCGCAGGTGGACGACGTGATGCGGATCCCGGTCGAGCACTACCTCGACCCGGAGCGGTGGGCCCGCGAGGTGCAGCTGTTCCGCACGCTGCCGCTCGTGCTCGCCCTCGGCGGCGAGCTGCGCGAGCCCGGCGACTACAAGGCGCTCACGGTGATGGACGTGCCGGTCCTGCTCACCCGCGGCCCGGACCGCGAGGTGCGGGCGTTCGTCAACCAGTGCAGCCACCGCGGCGCCGTGGTCGTGCCCGACGGGTCCGGCTCCGCCCGGCGGTTCGCGTGCCCCTACCACGCGTGGACCTACAACACCGTCGGCGACCTCGTCGGCGTCACCGACAGGGAGTACTTCGGCGACGTCGACGCATCGTGCATGGGCCTGACGCCGCTGCCGGTCGCGGAGCGCGCCGGCCTGGTCTTCGTGGTCCTCACGCCCGGCGTGGCGATGGACATCGACGCCCACCTCTGCGGCTACGACCAGGTCCTCGAGTTCTTCGACTTCGGCAGCTGGCACCTCGCCGCGCGCCGCGAGCTCGTCGGGCCGAACTGGAAGATCGCCTACGACGGCTACCTCGACTTCTACCACCTGCCGTTCCTGCACCGCGAGACCTTCGGCACCGAGATCAGCAACAAGCCGATCTACACCGCGTGGGGCCCGCACCAGCGGATGACCTCGCCCGACCCGAAGCTGCTCGAGTGGCGGGACCGCCCGGAGGAGGACTGGGACCTGCGCGAGCTGTGCGGCGGCGTGTGGACGATCTTCCCCCACGTGTCGTTCGCCGGGAACTCCTCCGGCGGCCTGATCAGCCAGCTGTTCCCGGGGCCGACGCCGGACCGCTCCGTCACGATCCAGAACTACTTCGTCTCCGAGGCGTCCGAGGAGCGGATGGCGGAGGGTCGAGCCGCGGCCGACTTCCTCGAGCACGTCGTCCGCGAGGAGGACTACGCGACGGGGCTGCGCCTCCAACAGGCGCTCGCGACGCACGCGAAGCCGCACGTGCTGTTCGGGCGCAACGAGGGCGGCGGCCAGCACTTCCACCGCACGCTCGACGCGCTCCTCGCCGTCCACGCCTGAGGCCGCGTCCCGCCCGGCGGCGCCGGGCGCGACGCGCGGCCTCGCGCGGCCGGGCGGTCGGCGGCCCGCCAGGTCAGCCGGGCATGCCCCGCCACGGGGCGCGGCCCGTGTTCACGTCGAACCAGCACGCCGCCGGGTTGTCCTGGTACGTCTGGCCGGAGACGAACTCGTTGTTCCAGCGGGCGCTGTCGGGCGTGTCGGCGTCGCAGTGGATCCGCGGCAGCGCCCACTGGTGGAACACGTGGGGGAGGTACACGCCGGCATCCTCCATCGCCTCCATCAGGGCGTTCGGCGGCGGCCCCTCGACGTCGTCGTTCGCGCCGTCGGGATCGTGCAGCGCGTACGCCGGCGCGACCGAGATCGCCGCCGTGCGGAACGTCCCGGCCCGCATCCGCGACGTCGTCCACGACTTCGTGAACTGATCGCCGACGTAGCGCCCGAACGCCGGCTCACGGTCGAAGCATCGGTTCCCGGCGATGGTCATGCACGCCCCCTCGCCCCAGATCCAGCGCGGGTTCGGCGTGTCCGTCACGGGTTCGCCGCGCTCGGTCGGCACCGTGTTGCGCAGGTCGTGGCCGGCGATCACCTCGAACCCCACGGGCAGCAGCGTCTGGAACGCCACCTGGCGGATGGCCCGCTCGCCGTGGACCCGGACGGTGCTCGCCTCGCTCGGCGAGTAGTACCAGGGCGACGACGGGTCCGTCTGCGCGGCGAGGAGCCGCCCGCCGAGCTCGCGCAGCATGTGCCCGTCGCCGAGGATGCGGGCGAACAGCAGCCGCATCGTGTGCGCGGCGGTCTGGAACTGCTCGTCGAGCACCGCGGGCAGCTGGGCGACGGTCGTGCGGAGGCGCTCGCCGGGGAGCTCGCGGGTGCGCCAGCTGTCGCCGTAGATCGCCATGTTCGTCCCGAACTTCCACGAGGCCGACACGACGGACAGCGCGAGCTTCGGTGCGGCCGGGACCAGCTCCTTCACGACGTCGACGAACAGCTCGCCGATGAACTTGAGCGCGATGAACGCCGCGTTGGCGGCCAGCGACTGCGAGCGCCGGAGCGCCGCGTCGTAGGCGGCCTGGACGGTCCTGGACACGTCGGTCGCGGCGATCGAGACGTAGCCGCCGAGGTCGGCCATGTCCCGCGACACGTTGTGGAGGAGCTGCCGCACGCGGATCGCGTCGTCGATCTCGAGCACGACGGTGTCGCGCGTACCGGCGCACAGAGGGCAGTCCGCGGGAGGCGTCCACGCCCGCAGCTGCGCGCGCTTCGCGGCGAGGTCGGTCTCGGGCACGTTGAGGTTCGTGTACAGCCGGCGGACGTCCTGCCCGCCCGTCGCAGCGACGAGGCGGTCGTAGGCGGGGCCGCCGACGAAGGGCGTGTCGAGGGCGCCGGCCATCGTGAGCAGCCCGTCGAGCAACGTGGCGCGCGCGCCGGCGAGCGGCATGCCGCTGGAGGGGACGTAGGCGCCGTTGAACCAGCTGTGCTCGAGCAGCCCGCCGAGCGTGCCGTCGCTGCCGGCGTCGCGCGCCGAGCTCGTCTCCAGGGGCGGGACGGCGTGCGGGGCGTCGGGCCGGACGGCGACCATGCTGTACCCCGTGGTCGCGCCGAGGACGAGCTCGGGCGTGCCGCCCATGCGGGCGACGAAGTCGGCCAGCCACCGGCGGACGTCCGGCGTCGGGAGCGGGTCCGGCCCGTAGGTGCGCAGCAGGAGCAGGTCCGTCATCGCCGGCCGGTGCGTGCCCCAGAGGTCGCGGCCGTAATCGTCCGGGCCGTAGGCGATGCCGTCGATGTTCGTGTACGCCCTGAACCGGTACCGGGCGGTGAGGGTGACCCCGTCCAGCACGAGCATCTGCACGCCGCTCTCGCCGGCCGGCGGCGGGTCCCACGCGACGCGCCCGCTGATCGACGCGCGCCACGCCTGGTGCCGGGCGTCGAGCGCGGCGGTGCCGTCGAACCCGGTGGAGACGGCCGGGTGGGCGAAGTGGACGGGGCGGTACAGGCCGTGGCGGTCGGGCACGAGCGTGCCCGACAGGTGGTGTCCGGTGTCGACGTCCTTCTGCCACGCCGGGGGGGCGGTCCCGCCGCCGGGGATCGTCAGCGCGTAGTCCCAGTGCCACCGGGGGTCGATCCCGAGGGACTCGCGCCACCCGGGCCACGCCTTCACCGCCGGGGCGAGCTGCATCGCGTTGACGACCACGACCTTGGCCGAGCCGTACGTGCGGAGGTCGGCGGCGAGGGCCCCCGCCGCGGCCACGTCGGGCACGGCGCGCTCGTAGGGGCCCCAGGGGTCGGCGCCGGGATCCTCGCGGTGGATGACGGTGTAGCTGACGGTGCCCGGCGACGACGGCAGCTCCTCCGCGTGCACCAGCCCGTCGATCGCGGTGCTGCTGATCCCGACGGCCAGCGGTCCCGCTCGGCCGTCGCGTGGCGCGACCACGAGGTCGAACTGCGCGGTGCCGCCGGCGGTGTCGGCGCGGACCGGTGCGGGTGGGGGTGCGGCGGTGGCGACCGTCACAGCGCTCGCGATGGCGGCGGCCGCCAGCAGCGCGCTCGTCGCGCGCCGTCGTCGGGTGTGCACGTGGGAGCTCCTCTCGTCGTCGCCGGGTGCCGGCGGGAGTGTCGGCGACGGAGGTGAACGCCGGGCGACCGGCGAGCGTCGTGCGGGTCCTACCCGCCGGTACACCCGCGAGGGCGGCCACTGGGATGAGGGCGGGCGGTCGGGCGGGTGACGCGGCGCCGGTAGCGTGCGCCCATGCCGGAGATCGAGCTGTCGGACGAGGAGTGGCGTGAGCGGCTGACGCCGGAGCAGTTCCAGGTGCTGCGCCGCGCGGGGACCGAGCGGCCGTGGAGCGGCCGGTTCGTGGACTCGCACGACGACGGCACGTACACGTGCGGCGCGTGCGGCGCGGCGCTCTTCGACTCGGCCACGAAGTTCGAGTCCGGGAGCGGCTGGCCGAGCTTCACCGAGCCGCTCGTCGCCGAGGCCGTGGAGCTGGTCGTCGACCGCAGCCACGGCATGGTGCGCACCGAGGTCCGCTGCCGCCGGTGCGGCTCGCACCTCGGGCACGTCTTCGACGACGGTCCGGCGCCGACGGGGGAGCGCTACTGCATGAACAGCCTCTCGCTGGCGTTCGAGCCCCGTCCCTGACCGCGCGGCCCCCCGCCGCCGCGGTCACGGACCGGTCGGGCGGGGGGCGTCCGACCGGTCCGTGACCTCGCTCAGGCGCCGGTCGCGGATCACGCGGAGCTCGGCTGTGCCGGCGTCCACGAGCGGCTCGGCGCGGGGCGTGCTCCAGGGGTGGCGGCTCCGCGTGCGGAACGGTCGTGGGTGGCGCATCGTCGGCTCCCTGCTGGTCTCCCTGGTCAGTTGCATCACGCAATCGACGGGGCCGACTGTACGCCTGAGGCGCGCCGCGCGGCAACGAGCCCGCACGTGACGTCCGCCGCACGTCGGCGTGCGGGCGCCGCGCCGGCGTCAGCTCCCGACGGGCGTCGTGCCGAACATCAGCACCCGCCGCCCGACGTCGTAGTACACCGTGGACGACTGCTTGAGCAGGCCGCGGAGCACCTCGGCGTCGTCGGAGTCGACCGTGAGGACCTCCTCCCACGCGCCCTGGTCGAGCACGAGCTGGAGGGTGAAGGTGCCCTCCTCGCCCGCCGGGCCGGCGATCCAGGAGAACTGGTAGTGCGACAGCTGGCGGACCTTGTAGCTGTCGTCGGTGAGCGGTTGCTCCACCTTGGTGATCGGGGGTTGCTGCTCGGACTCGCTCATGGTGCTGACCTCCAGGGGGTTGGCGGACGTTGCCCTGGCACTACCCACCCCGCAGGATCGCAGACGCCGTGGCGGGGGCGGCGCGGACCCGCCGGCGGTGGTGGACACCGGGCCGTCCGAGAGCCGAAGCTGCGGGCATGGAGTCCCCCACATCGGCCGACCGCGGCGAGCCCCGCGCCGAGACCGACCTCGAGCGGCGCCTGCGCGAGGAGCGCAACGTCTGGGTCGCGACGAGCCGCGGCGACGGGAGCCCGCACCTGACGCCGATCTGGTTCGTCCACGTCGGCGGCGCGATCTGGATCTGCACGGAGCGCGGCAACGTGAAGTCGCGCAACGTCCGCCGGCGACCCGCGGTGGCGCTCGCGCTGGAGGACGGCGACCGCCCCGTCGTCCTCGAGGGGACCGTGCAGGTGCACGAGCGGCCGTACCCGGAGGACGTGGTCGCGGCGTTCCGCTCGAAGTTCGACTGGGACATCGCGCGTGGCGACGACGACGGCGAGTACGCGGCGCTGTGGGAGATCCGGCCCGAGCGGTGGCTGATGGGCGGCCCCTGACCGTGCCCCGACCCCGCCGGAGGTGCGGACGACTCAGTCGAGGTGGGCCGCGAGCGCGACCTCTTCGCCGGCGCCCTCCTGCATCGCCGAGGTCCGGCGCAGCGGGATCTCCCGGAGGAACCACGACAGCGCGAAGGCGACGGCGACGACGGGGACCGAGGCGACGAACAGGAACTGCACCGCGTCGGCCAGGGCTCGGATCACCGGCTCCCCCTCGCTCGTCGGGAGGTCGCGGATCTCCGACGGCGCCTGCAGCAGCCGCTCGTCGATCCCGCTGGCGGAGATCCGGGCGTTGAAGATCGCGCCGTAGACCGCGAGGCCGATCGCGCCTCCGAGCGAGCGGAAGAAGGTGACGAGCGAGCTGGCGACGCCCATGTCGCGGGCGTCGACCGCGTTCTGGACCGCGAGGGTCGACGTCGGCATCGTCGCGCCGAAGCCGAGGCCGATGCACAGCATCGCGCCGCCGATGTAGACCCGGCTGGTGCCCGGTCCGAGGCCTGCCGCGAGGAGCGACGCGCCGAGGACGGCGAGCGCCGTGCCGATGACGGGCCACAGCTTGTAACGCCCGGTGGCGGCGGTGATCCGACCGGTCGAGATCGACGCGATCGTCACGCCGGTCATGAGCGGCAGGAGGAGCAGCCCCGACTGCGTCGCCGACACGCCGTCGACGGCCTGGAGGAACAGCGGCAGGAACGAGCTCGCGCCGAACATCATCGACCCGAGCGTGATCATCATCGGCACGACGACGCGCACGACGTCGTTGCGGAACAGGCGCATCGGCACGATCGGGTCCTCGACCGAGATCTCCCAGCGGACGAACACAGCCGCCAGCAGCAGCGCCGCCGCGCCCAGGCCGATGATGACGGGCGAGCCCCACGAGTAGGACCCCTCGCCCGCCCACGTCGCCATGAGGATGAGGCAGGTGACGGCGGCCACGAGCAGCGCGGCGCCGACGAGGTCGATGCTGCGGCGCTCCGGCCGGAAGGGGAGCCGCAGGGCCCGCGTCGTGACGACCATCGCGACGATCCCGAGCGGGACGTTGATCACGAAGATCCAGCGCCAGGTGAGCCGGTCGACGAAGAAGCCGCCGAGCAGCGGCCCGGCGACGCTGCACACGGCGAACACGCTGGTGATGAGCCCGACGTACCGGCCCCGCTCGCGCGGCGGCACGACGTCGCCGATGATGACGAACGCCATGGCCATCAGCCCGCCGCCGCCCACGCCCTGGATCCCGCGTGCGAGCACCAGCTGGAGCATCGACTGGCTGACGGCGCAGGCGAGCGAACCGACCACGAACGTGGCGATCGCCACCTGGAACAGCTGGCGCCGGCCGTACAGGTCCGACAGCTTGCCGAACAGCGGCGTGACCGCGGTGCTCGTCAGCAGGTACGCGGTCCCGACCCAGGCGATCTGCGACAGGCCGCCGAGGTCGCCGACGATCGTCGGCAGCGCGACGCCGACGATGTTGGTGTCGAGCGCGCTCAGCGCGAGCCCGGTCATGATCCCACCGAACACGGTGTAGAGCTGCCGCTTCGTCAGCCCCCCGTCCGGTCCCAGGTCACCTGCCATACGTGCCTCCCGCGGCCATGCTTGCAGGGTGCAACCAGTTGGGCCGCACCCGTCGCCGGCGCCACGGGCTGATCGTGTCTGCCGGATCGCGGAGCGGGGAACGGAGTCACCCGGCGAGGGGGGACGACATGGCGATCGGATCGACGACGGGACCGGCAGCACGGGGACGCGCGGGTGGTGGCAACCCGGTGGGGCGCCTGGCCGCCGAGCACCCGGGGCTGGTGCAGCTCGGGCGAGCCGGCTGGCTCGCGAAGGGCGTGGTCTACGTGGTGGCGGGGGTGCTCGCGCTGATCGTCGCGAGCAAGGCCTCCGGCTGGGGTGACGAGGCCACCGGAGCAGGTGACCAGGAGGCGAGCCCCAGCGGCGCCATCAAGACGATCGCCGATTCGAGCAGCGGCCCCCTGCTGCTGTGGCTGCTCGCGATCGGGATGCTGCTCTACGCGGCGTGGCGGGTGGTCAGCGCGCTGCTCCCGGGCGGTCACGACGCGAAGGCCTGGGCGCACCGCATCGGCTACCTCGTCAGCGCCGTCATCTACACCACGTTCGCGATCAGCGCCATCCGCCTCGCCGGCGACCGGGGAGCGACGCAGGACGGCAACAGCAGCGCGACGGGCATCTCCGCGAAGGTGATGGAGCACTCGGGCGGCAGGTGGCTGGTCGGCATCGTCGGCATCGTCGTCATGGGCGTGGGTGCCTACCGGATCTCGAAGGGGTTCCGCCAGGACGTCGGCGACGAGCTCGACCTGTCGGGGATGTCGCCGGAGCGGAGCCGGTGGACGCGGCGCCTGGGTGCGATCGGCGAGGTGGGCCGCGGGATCGGCATCGGGCTCGTCGGGTTCTTCCTCGTCCGCGCGGCCGTCACCTACGACGCGGCCGAGGCGACCGGGCTCGACGGCGCGCTGCGCCGGGTCGCGAGCGAGAGCTGGGGCCTGGTGCTCGTCGTGCTCGTCGGCGTCGGGTTCGCCGCCTACGGCGTCTTCTGCGCCACGACGTTCACGCGCCGGCACCTCGAAGCGCCCTGACGCTCGGCACGACCGACCGGCTCGCCCACGCCCGCCGGCGGCGCGCGAAGCTCGCACCCGGGCGCGAGCGAGGGGTGGTCCGACGATGATGACGGGCGCGGAGTACACGGCGTCGCTCGACGACGGCCGGGCGACGTTCTTCGAGGGCGAGCAGGTCCACGACCTCACGTCGCACCCGATCATGGGTCCGGCGGTCGCCCAGGTGGCCGAGCGCTACGACTGGCTGAGCACCCAGGCCGTCGACGGCCGGAGCCCGATCAGCGGCGTCCCGCGCTCACCGGAGGAGCTGCGCGAGAAGGTCGACCTCGTCCACCACGCCGGGATGCTGGCGCACGTGACCTACACGTCGATCATGACGCTCGCCACCGCCGCCGGACGGATCCGGGACACGGCGCCGCAGTACATCGAGCGGATCGACGCCTTCATCGACGAGGCGCAGCGGCGAGACGTCCGCATCACGCAGTGCATCACCGACGCGAAGGGCGACCGGTCGCGACCGCCGTCGCGCCAGGACGACCCGGACGCCTACGTGCACGTGGTCGACCGCAGCCGCGAGGGCGTGGTGGTGCGCGGCGCCAAGCTGCACATCACCGCGGCGTCGCTCGGGCACGAGCTGATGACCATCCCGACCAAGTCGATGAAGGCGGGGGAGGAGGAGTGGTCGATCGCGGCGGTCATCCCGGTCAACGCGCCCGGTGTCAAGATCATCAACACGTCGTACGCGCCCCGGCACGCCGACGTCCGCGACTTCCCGGTCTCGGGCACGTCGGCGACACCCGAGGGCTTCGTCATCTTCGACGACGTGTTCGTGCCGAACGAGCGGATCTTCCTCGACGGCGAGACGGGCAGCGCCGGCGTCTTCGCCCACTCGCTCGGCCTGTGGGAGCGCCTCGGCGGCCTCACCGGCATGGCCGACGGCGCAGACGTCCTCGTCGGTCTCGCGCAGCTGATCGCGGAGGCGAACGGGCTCGCCGGCGTCGCCCACGTGAAGGAGAAGATCTCGGAGATGATCATCCACGCGACGGTCATCCGGGCCTGCTACGAGGCGGCGATCGCGCACTCGCAGGCGGGGGAGTTCGGCGCGATGTTCCCTGACGAGCTGTACACGAACGCCGGCAAGTACACCGGCGCGGCGAACTACCACCTGATGGTGCGCCACCTGCACGACATCGCCGGCGGAGCGATCGTCACGGCGCCGTCGCGAGCCGACCTGGAGCACCCCGAGATCGGCCCGCTGGCGCGCAAGTACATGTCGACGCGCGCGGACGTCGACGGCGACTACCGCACGCGCCTGTTCCACGCGATCCGCGACCTCACCGCCGACGCGTTGGGCGGGTGGACGCAGGTCACGAACATCCAGGCCGGCGGCGGGCTGTACGCGCAGCGGATCGTCACCCGCAAGCACTACGACCTGGACGGCGCGAAGCAGGCCGCGCTGCGAGCGGCCGGCCTGGACGAGGACTGAGCGGCTGGTCCGCCCGAGGCGCGGCTGACACGTCGCGAACGGGCGGGTTCGACGCAGCGGCACCCCGGGTACGGTGCCGGTGATGTCCCCGACCTCGTCGCGCACCGGCTGACGTATGGGGACCGACTCCGCTGCCGACGTGGTCCGGCGCCACGACGTCCGGGTGAGCGGCTCCGCCGACTCCCGGCCCATGCTGTTCGCGCACGGCTTCGGGTGCGACCAGCACATGTGGCGCCTCGTCGCGCCCCGCTTCGAGCGCGACTTCCGGGTCGTGCTGTTCGACCACGTCGGCGCCGGTGGCTCCGATCTGTCCGCGTACGACGCCCAGCGCTACGCCTCGCTCGACGGGTACGCCGACGACGTCCTCGAGATCTGCCACGCGCTCGACCTCCGCGACGTCGTGTTCGTCGGCCACTCCGTCTCGGCGATGATCGGCGTGCTGGCGGCGGTGCGCGAGCCGGACCGGTTCGCGCAGCTCGTGCTCGTCGGGCCGTCGCCCCGCTACGTGGACGACGACGGCTACGTCGGCGGCTTCGGCGAGGAGGACATCGCGGAGGTGCTGCGGTCGCTCGACAGCAACTACCTCGGATGGTCCAGCACGATGGCTCCCGTGATCATGGGCAACGACGGGCGCCCGGAGCTCGGGGCGGAGCTGACCGAGAGCTTCTGCCGGACCGATCCCGACATCGCGCGCCACTTCGCCCGGGTCACGTTCCTGTCGGACAACCGCGCGGACCTGTCGTCGGTCCGGACGCCGACGCTCGTACTGCAGTGCCGGGACGACGCGATCGCTCCCGTCGCGGTCGGCGAGTTCGTGCGTGACGCCATCCCGGTGAGCACGTACGAGCTCCTCGACGCGGTCGGCCACTGCCCGCACCTGAGCGCGCCCGAGGCGACCGCCGACGCGATCGCGCGGTTCGTGCGCCCCGTCGCGGCGGCGTGAGCGGCGCCGGCGGACCGGCCGAGCCCGTGCACGCCGGAGCGGAGGATCCGACGGCGCTGGGCGAGCACGCGCCGTGCGGGCTGCTGTCGACGACGCCCGAGGGCACGATCCTGCAGGTGAACGAGACGCTCGTGCGCTGGATCGGCCGCCCGCGCCACGAGCTGGTCGGCCGGCGCTTCTGCGACCTGCTCACGCCGGGCGGGCGCATCTACCACGAGACCCACTACGCGCCGATGCTGCAGATGCAAGGACAGGTGCGGGAGATCGCGCTCGACGTCGTCCGCGCCGACGGGACCCGCTTCCCGGCGCTCGTCAACTCCGTCCTCGAGCGGGACGCCGGGGGCGCGCCGCTCCTCGTCCGCACCGCGATCCTGGACGCGACGGAGCGGCGGCGCTACGAGCAGGAGCTGCTCCTCGCGAAGGAGCGGGCGGAGCGCTCGGAGGCGCACGCGACGCTGCTCGCCCGCACGCTCCAGCAGACCCTGATCCCGCCGAGCCCGCCGCAGATCGCCGGGCTCGACCTCGCCGCGGTCTACCGCCCAGCCGGTCGCGGCGACGAGATCGGCGGCGACTTCTACGACATCTTCGAGATCGGCGAGGGCGACTGGGTGGTCGCCGTCGGCGACGTGTGCGGCAAGGGCGTCGACGCCGCGGTCGTGACCGCCGTCGCCAGGTACACCATCCGCGCCGCCGCCGTCCGCCACCCGGACCTCGTCCAGGTGGTGTCGACGCTCAACGAGGTGCTGCTGCGCGAGGACACCGACCGCTTCTGCACGGTGGCGCTCGTGCGCCTCCGCCGGGAACCGACCGGATGGCTCGCCACGATCACCTCGGCCGGGCACCCGTTGCCGGTGCTCCTCCGCGACGGCGCCGCCGCGGTGAGCGTGGGCGTGCCGGGAACGCTGGTCGGCGTGCTGCCACGGGTCAGGTCGCACGACGTGCCGGTGCCGCTGCGCCCGGGCGACGCGCTGGTGCTCCACACCGACGGCGTGACCGAGGGCCGCCGGGGTGACGCCCTGTTCGGCGAGGAGGGTATGCACGCGGCGATCGCCGCCGCCGGGCCCACCGCCGATGCGGTCACGCACCGGATCCTCGACGACGTGCTCAGGTTCCAGGACGGGGTCCCGAGCGACGACATCGTCGTCGTCACGATCCGCGTCCCCTGAGGGCGCTCCGCGCGCTCAGACGTAGTGCTCGGCGAGCGGGGCGAAGCCGTTGAAGCCGATCGAGCTGTAGGTCGTCGTGTAGGCGCCGGCGGCGAGCACGTCGACGACGTCCCCCTCGGCGAGGTCGAGCGGCAGCAGGTACGGCTCCTTCTCGTAGAGCACGTCGGCCGAATCGCACGTCGGCCCCGCGAGCGCGACCGGTCCCACGTCGCCGCCGTCGCGCGAGGTGCGCAGGCGGTAGCGGATCGCCTCGTCCATCGTCTCCGCGAGGCCGTGGAACCGGCCGCAGTCGAGGTACACCCAGCGGCGGTCATCCTCACCCGAGCGGCGCGACACGAGCACCACCTCGCTGCGCAGCACGCCCGCGTCGGCGACCAGGTACCGGCCCGGCTCGACCATCACCTCGAGGCTCGGGTCGGGGAACCAGCGCGCCAGCGCGGCCCCGATCGCGGCGCCGTACCGGGAGATGGACGGTGTCGGGTCGGCGTACGAGCCTGGGAACCCGCCGCCGAGGTTGAGGAACGACAGCGTGGCGCCGTGCTCGGCGGCGCGTGCCGCCACCCCAGCGACCACCTCGAGCGACTCCTCCCACGCGCCGAGGTCGCGCTGCTGGGAGCCGACGTGGAACGAGACCCCGGCCGCCGCGCCCGCCCGGGCCGCGCCGACGACGAGGCGCACGACGTCCGCCGGGTCGCACCCGAACTTCCTCGACAGCGGCCAGTCCGCCCCGCCGCAGTCGTGGCGCAGCCGGACCGACACCGAGGAGCCCGGCGCACGGTCGAGCACCTTGTCGAGCTCGCTCTGCGCGTCGACGCTGTAGCGCCGCACGCCGCAGGACCACGCGTACGCGACGTCGCGGCGCTTCTTGATCGTGTTCCCGTACGAGATGTCGCCCGGCGCGGCGCCTGCCTCGAGGCATGCGTCGATCTCCGGCGGGCTGGCGACGTCGAACGCCGACCCGAGCTGCACCAGGCGCCGCAGGATCGGCGCGGCGGGGTTGGCCTTCACGGCGTAGAAGACCTGCGCCCGCGGCACTGCCTCGACGAGCCGGCGGTACCGGTCCGCGACGGCGTCGACGTCGATGACGACGAACGGTGTCGGGGCGTCGGTGGTGCGGAGGAACGCTTCGATCTTCTCGGTCACGGCGGGCGACGGTACGGCGCGAGCGGAGCGGTGTCGACTGGCGGAGCCGCCAGTCGGCGCCGCTGATGCCTCAGTCAGCGCGGCTGATCCGTCAGTGGGGCCGTGCCGCGAGGTCGTGCGTAGGCTGCGCGGATGAGCGACGACGAGGCCCCGTACGCGGTGCCGGCGATCCCCGACGGCGCAGCTCCGAAGCGGGTGCGCGTGCGCCACTTCCGCCGCGCCAAGGAGCAGGGGATCAAGATCACCGGGCTCACGAGCTACGACTTCCTCTCGGCGCGGATCTTCGACGACGCCGGCATCGACTTCCTGCTCGTCGGCGACTCCGCCGGGACCACGGTCTTCGGTTCGGACACGACCCTCACGGTGACGATGGACGAGCTCATCCCGCTGTGCCGCGCCGTCGTGCGCGCCGCGCGCCGCGCGCTCGTCGTCGCCGACCTGCCGTTCGGGTCGTACGAGTCGGGGCCCGACGACGCGCTGCGCAGCGCGACGCGGTTCATGAAGGAGACCGGGGCGCACGCGGTGAAGCTCGAGGGCGGGCGGCGCAGCGCGAAGCAGATCGAGCACATCGTCCGGGCCGGCATCCCGGTCATGGCCCACATCGGCTTCACGCCCCAGAGCGAGCACGGCCTCGGCGGCCACATCATCCAGGGCCGTGGCGACGAGGGCGCGGCCGCCCTCGTCGATGACGCCCACGCCGTGGAGGACGCGGGCGCGTTCGCGGTGGTGCTCGAGATGGTGCCGTCCGCGATCGCCGGGGAGGTCACGAAGCAGCTGACGATCCCGACCATCAGCGTCGGCGCCGGCCCCCACTGCGACGGCCAGCTGGTCGTGTGGACGGACTGGGCAGGCCTCACGACGGGTCGCGTGCCGCGGTTCGTGAAGCAGTACGCGCAGCTGGCGGCGACGCTGCGCGAGGCGACGCTCGCGTTCCGAGAGGACGTCGAGTCGGGCGCGTACCCGGCGCCGGAGCACGAGTACGGCGGCTGATCAGCGGCGAGGACGACGTCGGCGGGGCTGCGTCAGTCCGGCCCTGGCGGCCGCGAGGTGGCGCCGAACAGGACGAGCGCGGCCGAGGCGGTGATGAACACCAGGATCCCGACGGCGAGCGGGCGGACCGTCCCGTCGAAGGCCCCGGTGACCAGGTTGCCGAGCAGCGCCCCGCCGGCGATGGTCACGGTCGAGATGATCGCGGACGCGGTGCCGGCCACGTGCGGGACGGGGGTCATCGCCGCTGCGTTCGCGTTGGGGACGAGGCCCTGCGCGAGCGGCACCGTCACCGCGAGCGCGACGCTGAACAGCCAGAAGTTCGGCCGTCCGCCGCCGGTGAACGAGATCGCGGTCAGGGCGATCGCCAGGACGACCCCGATGACGGCCATGCGCCGCACCAGCACCGTGATGCCGAGCCGGCCGACGAGGCGCGCGTTGTTGAGCGAGCTGACCGCCAGCAGGACCGCCACCGCGCCGAAGAACACCGGGAACCAGCCGCCGTAGCCGTACACGTCGTCGACGATCAGCTCGGAGCTCGCGAGGTAGGACGTCATCACGCCGAACAGGAACGTGATCGCGAGCGTGAAGCACATCGTCTGCCGGTTCGTGAGCACGACGCGGACGCCCTGCCGGAGCGCGGCGACGTCGAAGTCGCGCCGGCGCTCGGGCAGCAGCGTCTCTGGGAGCCGGCGGTGCGCCCAGAACGTGATGGCCGCGCCGAGGACGGCCGGCGTCCAGAACACGACCCGCCACGGCGCCACCGCGTTGAGGCCGGCGCCGAGCCCCGGGGCGAGGATCGGCACCAGGAGGAACACGGCCATGATCAGCGACATCAGGCGCGCCATCGCGTCGCCCTCGTAGCGGTCGCGGACCATCGTGACGGCGAGCGACCGGGGTGCCGCCGCCCCGAGGCCCCAGACGAACCGGGCCGCCACGACCCACCAGAACGTCGGCGCGAACGACGCGCCGACGGCGCTCACCACGTACAGGAGCATCCCGGCGAACAGCGGGGCCCGCCGGCCGCGCTTGTCGGAGATCGGCCCGTACAACCAGGGCCCCGCGGCCATGCCGAGGAAGAACGCCGTCACGATCCAGCCGACCTGGGCGGAGTCGGGCGCGAGCCCGAACTCGGCGCGCATGTCCGCGAACGCGGGGAGCATGATGTCGATCCCGAGCGCCCCCATCGACATGAGCGAGACGACCAGGGCGATGAACTCCCGCCGGCCCGCGACGCCCCGCTCGGGCGGCGCCACCAGGGCGGGCGCCGCAGCGGGCGCGGTGGCGGCGTCGAGCTCCCCGGGCACCTCGTCGAGGCTAGGAGCAGCGCGGGCCGCTGCTGCACCCCGCCTGCCCCGCGGGCCATCGGTCACCCGCTCAGGCCGGTGAGCACCTCCTGCAACGACTCCAGCCCGGTGGCGAGCGCGTCCGTCAGCGAGGCGAGCTCGGTCTCGCTCACGTCGATCGCGATGGGCACGTCGAGCTGGACCGGGAACTCGTCGCTGATCGGGACGGTCTCCTTGATCGGCACGTCGACGACGAGGTCGACCGGGACGTCGACGTCGACCGGGACCGTCACGTCGAGCGGGACCCGCCCGAGGGGCGTGTCGATCCGGATCGTCGTGTCGAAGCTCTGGTCGATCGGGATCGTGGTCCGGATCGGCACCTGGACGACGCGGTCGATGACGACCTCGGTCTCCACGGGGATCACCTCGTCGATCGAGACCTCGAACTCGATCGTGGACTCGCCGAAGCTGCGCAGTCCGGTGATCGCCTCCTCCACGCCGGCCGAGATCTGGGGCTCCAGCTCGACGAGCTGCTCGCGGAACCCCTCGATCTGCGACGCGTAGAGGGCCGCGCCCGCCTCCACCCGTTCGAGGTCGGCACGAGCGAGCTCGAGCTCGGCGCGCGCGGTGGCGGCATCGTCGCGGGCGTCGGTGGCGCGCGCCGCGAGGAGGCCGACGGCGACGAACGCGCCCGCCACCAGCAGCCCGAGGGCCCCGATGAGCAGGTTCGTGCGTCGCTGGGCGGCGGCGAGGCGTGACGCGACGAGGTGCGGCACGGCGTCCGCCGCCTCGCCTGGTGCGTCGGCCGGCGGCTCGGCGACCTCGGTCACCGTCACGTCGTCCATCGTGGTGGTCCCTCCCGTGTCGACAGCGGTGCGCCGAGCGAGCCCGGCGGCGATCAGCCCGACGCCCATGACGACCGCCGCCGCGCTGAACGTCTCGGCGATGGAGCGCGCCGTGAGCGTCGCCTGCGCCTCGCGGACGGCGACCTCGAAGCCGGGGTCCGTCAGCGGCGGCAGGTCGATCGTCGAGCGCAGCGCGTCGAAGCGGGCCAGACCCCAGGCCGTCAGGGCGGACAGGCCGACGGAGAACCCGAGGAGCCGGACGACCATCACCACCGACGCCGCTGCGCCGCGCTCGTCCGGTGCGGCACGCTCCACCACGGCGCTCGTCGTCGGCGCGACGGTCAGCCCGAACCCGGCGCCGAGGAGCGCCAGCTGCAGCGCGAACAACGGGTAGCCGACGCCGGCGTCCCAGGTCGCTCCCATCCACGCGAGGGCGCCGACGCCGAGCGCCGCACCGGCCAGCGCGGGAGGCCGGAACCACGTCCGCTCGGTCCACCGGCCGCCTGCGTAGGACGCGAGGGCCATCGCCGCCGTGAGCGCGGACAGGATCCAGCCGGCCAGCACCGCGGCGCGCTCCACGTCGACCTCGACGGCGTTGACGAACAGCGGGACGTCGACCATCGCGATCACGAGCGCGGCGCCGACGACGAAGTCGACCACCAGCGCGATCTTCACCGAGCGGTGGCCGAACGTGCCGGCTCCGAGGAGCGGGTGCCGGCTCCGCCGTTGCTGCACCACGAACGCCGCCCCGGCCACGACGGACACCGCTCCGAGCCAGCGGAGGTCTGCGCCGTCGCCGCGCAGCTCGTCGAACCCCTCGACGCTCTGGATCTCGGCCGACCCGAGCAGCGCGACGTTCAGCGACACCAGCGCGGCCGTCAGCAGGGCCGCCCCCAGCCAGTCGACGCGTGCGGCCCGAGCGGGCCGATCGTGGTCCGCGAGCGCCCACCAGGCGGCGCCGAGACCGGCCAGGCCCAGCGGCACGTTGAGCCAGAACTGCCACTCCCAGGACAGGAACCGGACCAGCACCGAGCCGTACAGCGGTCCCCACACCCAGCCCATCGTCTCGATCGCGCCGAGGGTGCCGAGGGCCCGGGCGCGTCGGTCGGCGGGGAAGACGTCGCCGACGACCGCCAGCGCGACGGGCACCATCGCCCCGCCGCCGATCGCCGTCAGGACCCGGCCGAGCAGGAACCACCCGAACGGCTCGTCCGCGCGCACCGAAAGCGGGATCACGACCGAGCCGGCGACGAAGGTGGCGTAGGCGGCCATGAAGGTGCGGCGGCGGCCGACGACGTCGGAGATCCGCCCGGCGATCGGCATGACCGCGACGAACGCGATGAGGTACGCGTTGACCACCCACGCGGCGTCGTCGAGGCCCTCGGGCAGGACGAGCCCGAGGTCGCCGATGATCGGTCGCAGCATGGTCGACACCACCGTCAGGTCGTCCGCGGCGACGAAGACGGAGAACCCGACCACGGCCATGACCGCCCGGGGCGAGGGACGGGAGCGGGTGGCCCGCTGGGTGAGGTTCATCCGCCGCCGCTCCCGGACCCGACGCCCGAGGGCGGCCGGATGTCGAAGACCTCGCCGTAGCGACCGAGCTCGAGCTCCCACCGCGTGGCCGCGTCGCCGACTCGCGTCTCGAGCTCCGCGGCCGTCACGAGGAAGCTCGACGGGTGGATCCACAGGTCGATCACCACGTCCTGGTCGCGCACGAGCCCCGCGGTGATGTCCGTGACGCGTGCGGCGGGGGCCGTTCCCCGCAGGTGGTAGCGGTCACCGCCGCGGTCGTCGACGCCGACCAGCGTGACGTCGCCGAGGTCGGCGAGGAGCGGCGCCCATGCCCCCTCGGGGTCGAAGAAGCGGGACGGATCGACGTCGTAGCCGTCGGCGAGCCCGTCGAACTCGCCGGTGACCGGGTTCGAGATCCACACCTCGTCGTCGATCGCGATCGCGCCGAGGCGGGTCGTGACGTCGCCGGCGACGGTGACCTCCAGCTCGGCCTGCGCCCGCGCCGGCACGGTGAACCGGCCGCGGACGCCGTCGAGCGCGATCCGCCCGAGCTCGTCGATGTGCACGGGCGCGCCCTCGCGCCGCAGCCGGAACTCGACGCTCGTGACCGTTCGCATCGCCGCCGACGCGGACCGCGCCACGGCCGATGCGTCGGCGCCGGGATCCGCAACCGCGCCGTCGTCCACGGCAGCGGCGCCCTCCGCCGGCCCGCGCCCGGCCGACGGTGCGTCGCCGGCCGACGAACCGGTGGCCGAGAGGGCGAACGTGACCACGCAGGCGGCGGCCGCCGCGACGACCCCGGCGGCCGCGAACGCAGCGGTCGGGTCCGATGCGCGGGTCACGGGCGGTCGATCTCCGGCTGCACGGCTCCAGCTTCGCCCATCCGTGCGATCGACGTGCTGCGCACCCGCCGTGTGCTGTGTCGGGCCCGGCCGCGTCGTCAGCTGCGCGCGAGCGCGCTGACCGCCTCGGCTCGCGAGGAGACACCGAGCTTTCGGTACAGCCCTCGTGCATGGGTCTTCACCGTGTTCACCGAGACGTCCAGCTCCCTCGCGATCTCCGTCAGCGTCAGGCGGCTGCGCAGCAGGCGCAGGACCGCCCGCTCGCGATCCGTGAGCTCGGCGAGCGAGCGGACGGGAGCGCCCGCCACGGGCGCGACCTCGCCCCGAGCGGCACGCTCGACCAGCTCCTCCAGCCACGGCGCGCCGGTGACCCCGGTGAGCCGGCTCCGCGCCCGCAGCAGGTGCGCGTCCGCCTCGAGGTGCAGACCCAGCTCCCGCTCCACCGTCGCCAGCGCGACGATGGGCAGCACGTCCGCCGCAGCGCGGATCTTGAACGCCGGGTCGTGGATGGCGGCGAGACCTGCTGCGCGTGCCGCGGCCGGGTCCGGGCCGGCGAGACGGGTGATCCGCAACCAGGCCAACTCCGGCGGGACCTGGATCGCGTCGTCGAGCCGCTGTCGCCGCAGGACGGCCTCGGCGGCCTCGAGGTGGCCGTCCGCGGCGCGCACGTCGCCCATGACCAGCGCAGCGGCGCCCCGGATCGCTCGCAGGCGCGACTCGGCGAGCCAGGAGCGCTCGGCCGGAGCGTCCAGCGCACGACGAGCGGCCGCATCGGCAGCGGCCGGATCACCGGTCGCCAGCGCGAGCTGCGCGTCGATGGAGGCGATCAGGTAGCGCAGCTGCCGGGGTGCGCGGCCCTCCGCGTGCGCGACGCGCTCGCGGACGGTGCCCACGGCTGAGGCGGCGGCGGCGTGGTCGCCGGCCTGCAGCTGGTAGTTCGCGTCCAGCAGCGTGAGGAGCGCGGTGATCCGCGAGAACCGGGTGAGCTGCGGCCACAGCAGCGCACGCACCGCCCCGGCGCGGGCGACCTCGCCCGCCATCACGGCGAGGATGAACATCACCGCGAGCGGCTGGACCTCGATGTCGTCGTCGGCGAGGTCCCACCTCGACAACAGCCGGTCCATCGCGACGATCCGTCCGTCGCTCCAGGCTCGATCGACCTCGCCGAGGATGGCCGAATCGGGACCTCGCGAGATCTCGACGACGACCGACACCGCGAGCCGCGGGTCGTCGTAGTCCAGGAGCCGTTCGACGACGACGCCGGTCTGCCCCCGCCGTGCCCAGTCGAGCGCGGCGCGACGGCGGAGCTCCGTCGTCCGCTCGGCGCCGAGATGCGAGGTGCTCGGTGCGAGCGCCGCCTGGAAGACGTCGTGGAACCGCCAGGCGCCGGGGGGTGAGCGGGCGGGCTCCACGAACAGCCGCCTCGACCGCAGCTGCTCCAGGAGCTCCGGTGCGTTCGCCCGCTCCGTCGCCGCGATCGCCACGTCGTCGTCGAACACGCCGATCGCCCCCAGCTCGACCACGAACGCCCGCAGATCGTCATCGAGGTCGGCGAGGACCAGGTCCTCGACGAGCTCGTGGAGGTCGGCGCCCGCTGTCACGGCGACCGCCGCGCCGTCCCAGCGACTGTGGCGCGAGAGCGAGAAGCCGAGGATGATGATGCCGGCCGGCCAGCCGCTCGCGCGGCGGACCAGCGCCTCGCCGGACGGGTCGAGCGGACCGCCGCTGACGCGCTCCGCGAGGGCCACGGCCGCATCCTCGTCGAGTCGCAGGTCGCGCTCGTCGAGCTCGCGCAGGCGGCCCTGCGCCCGCAGGACGTCGAGCCCGATCGCAGGTCGTTCGCGGCTGGCGAGCAGCAGCCGGCCGTTCCGCAGCTGGGCGGCCAGGTCGCCGATCAGGTCCAGCGCGCTGCGGCCGTGCACGAGGTGGACGTCGTCGAGCACGAGCCACGCCGCCGCCGCGTCGAGTCGCCGGGTGACCTGCGCGAGCAACGCCCCGTCCGGAACGGCGCGATCCAGGCCCACCGCGTGCCCGAGGTCGACCAGGAGCTCCGCCACGTCGCCGTGGGCGGCGCGCAGGGCGAGGTGCCACCCGGGGCCTTCGTCCAGGAGCGCCCGGGCCAGCGTCGACTTGCCGTAGCCCCCGGGCGCCACCAGCGACACGACGGATCCGCCCGGCATCGTCCGCAGCTCGTGGAGGACCCGTTCCAGGCCGAACGTCGCTGCGCCGCGCACGTTGCCGCCGCTCAGGTCGCGTCCAGCAGCGCGGCGGCAGCGCGGCGGGACGTCACGCCGAGTTTGCGGTACACGGTGCGGGTCTGGGTCTTCACGGTGTTGATGGAGACGCCGAGCTCCCTCGCGATCTCGTCGAGGGTCATCCGGCCGGTGAGGTGGGCCGCCACGCGTCGTTCCGCGGACGTCAGCTCGGCGTCGGCGGGTCCGGCGGCGGACGGGCGGAGCGTCGGATCGGACGAGCCCCGGCACTCGGCGACGAGCTCGACGAGGAGGTGCGCGCCGGAGCAGCGCGCGACCAGCGGCGCCACGCGCTCCAGGCGCTCGTCGGCGGAGACGTCCATCCCGAGGCGCCGCTCCACCCTGGCGAGCGCGAGCACGGGCACGAGGTCGGCGCTGGTGCGCAGCTCGAACGCCGGATCCCGCAGCACCTCGACACCGGCGGCGCGAGCCTCCTCGAGGCGGTCGTCGTGGGCGAGCAACGTGATCCGCAACCACGGGTACAGGGATGCGGTCTCACCCTGCGCCTCCGCGCCGAACGTCGCGTCGGCGAGCTCCAGCCGCCGGCGCGCCTCCGCGACGTCGCCGGTCCGCAGCGCGACCATGCCGAGCAGGCACTGCGTCTCCACCTCCATCAGCTGGTGGTGCGGGCGCCCCGGTTCGAGCGCCGCCAGCGCCGAACGGGCTGCGCCGGGCAGGTCTCCCGCGTACAGCGCGATGTGCGCGTCGAGCAGGTGCAGGTGGTGCTCCAGCGCCGCGTGGGACGACCCCGGGGCCATGCTCCCGTGCGCCCTCGCGGTGGCAGCAGCCGCACGGTCGAGGTGACCGAGTTGCAGCGCGACGTGCGCGTCGAGCAGCTGCAGGAACGGCGGGACCCCCGGCGCCTCCCAGTCGACGTGCGCGGAGATGGCCGTGCGGATCCGCACGGACCGTGCCAGGTCCCGGGAGGGCGCGGCGAAGCCGAGCAGGACGACCAGGCGGGGGAGATCGCTGCCGAGCGGCGCGAGCGGCACCTGGGCGAGCAGGTCGTTCAAGCGCCGGACCGCCGGCGGCCGCCACGCCTGGTAGAGCAGCGCTCGCGTCGCGCGGTCCGTGGCCGCGGACGCCATCACGTCCAGGACCAGGTGGGGGTCCCGGTGCTCGAGGAGCATCTCGATCACGACGTCGGCGTTGCCGGACCCGGCCCAGCGTGCGGCGGCCCGTCGGCGCAGGTCGTCGGCCCGTGCGCCGTCGAGCGCGCCGGCGGCGGGCGACAGCGCGTCGCGGACGAGCTCCCGGAGCCGCCACCATCCGCTGCGACCGGCGACGGGCTCGAGGAACAGGCCGCGCCCGGCGAGCTCCGCGAGGAGGACGTCGGTCCCCGACCGCCCCGTCACCTCGACGACGTCGCGCTCGTGGACCCGCCCGAGGACCGCCACCTCCGCCAGCAGCTGCGTGAGCTCGTCGTCGAGCTCCTCGCGGACGATGTGCTGCACGTAGTCCTCGAGGTCCCGGCGCAGGTCGAGCTCGACCCGGCCGCCCCGGGCGCCGGCGAGGCCGAGCAGCACCACCGCGGCAGGCCATCCCTCGAGCCGTCGTGCGAGGTCGGCCAGCGATGCGTCGGCGTCGTCGGCGCCGAGGGAGCGCAACACCTCGCGGACCTCCGTGTCGTCGAAGCGGAGCTCGTCCTCGGCGATCTCGTGCAACCGGCTGCGCACGGCGAGCGCGGCCAGGCCGATGGCCGGCCGGGTCCGCCCGACGAGCACGAGGCGCCCGCGTCGCAGACCCCGTGCCACCTGTCCGACCACCTCGAGCGACGTCCGGTCGCGGAGCAGGTGGACGTCGTCGATCGCGAGCGTCGCGGACCGTGCCTCCAGCGCCTCACCGATCGCCTCCGCGGTGGGGCCGGCCGCGCCGAGGGCGGCGGTCACCGCCCGGAGCGGATCGTCGGCAGGTGACCGGACGGACACGACGGCCACCCGGGGCCGGGTGCTGGCCCACGTCCGGAGCAACGTGGAGCTGCCGTACCCGGTGGGGGCGACGATCACCGCCACGGAGCCGGGTGGGAGCCGGTCCAGGCGGTCGAGGAGCCGCTCCCGCGGGGCCCCGGCCGTGGTGGCGGCCACGGCGGTGTCGCTCATGGATCCAGCGTCATCGTGTCGTCCGTCCTCGGGCACCCGCCTCGGGGGGGAAGGGTACCCGATGTGAGGGGGGAGCCGGCGTCACGACCCACCCGCGCCGTCGACGAGGTCCACCGCCTCGGCACGCGAGGAGACGCCCAGCTTGCGGTAGATCGAGCGGGTCTGCGACTTCACCGTGTTCACCGACACCGACAGTCGCTGGGCGATCTCCTCCAGCGTGAGCCGGCTCCGCAGGAGCTGCAGCACGTCCTGTTCGCGCGGCGTGAGCACGTGGCGGGCCGGATCGGCGGGAGCGGCCACCCGGCCGCCGGCGTCGACCACGAGCCGCTCGAGCCCTGCGGCACCCGCGGCGGCGGCCACCACCGGCGCCGCGCGCGCGAGGTGGGCGTCCGCCTCGCGGTCGTTGCCGAGACGCCGCTCCAGGCCGGCAGCCACGAGGAGGACGACGACCTCGACCGTGCTGCGGGCGGCGTACATCGGGTGCGACAGCGCCGCGTGCGCCACGGCCCGAGCCCGCTGGAGGTCCCCGGCGCGCAGCAGCAGCTCGATCCGCAGCCACGGGTGCAGCGAGTACGCGAACGCGACGTTCGACGGGCGGGACGCATCCGCCTCCGAGAGCCGGCGGGTGGCCTCGGCGACGTCGCCGCGGCGCAGCGCCAGGACGCCGGCCAGCGATCGCAGCTCGACGTCGTAGGTCCAGTGCCGCCTGGTGCGGGTGGCGATGGCGGCCGCCGCCTCGTCGGCAGCCCGCTCGTCCTCGCCGGCCACGAGCGCGCGGATCGCGTCCGCTCCGTGCACGTGGTAGTCGAGCAGCGGGTGGACCTCGAGCTCGGTCGCGAGCCGGCGTCGGGCTCGGGTGACGGCCGCGCCGGCGCGGGCCAGCTCGCCGGTGAAGGCCGCGAGGTGCGCGTCGAGCACCGCGAGCAGCGGCGGCTCCGGCGCTCCCCCCGCCAGCAGCGCGTCGCTGGTGCTCCGGAGGCGGCGTGCGAGATCGAGGTCGCCGGCCGCCACGGCGACGGAGATCGCCGCTGCCAGCTCCGGCAGGTCGTGGGCGTACGCCGCCGGATCCGCGCGGCCGAGCACCTCGGCGGCGCTGCGGCCGAGCTCCGGGTGCCAGATGGCGTAGGCCAGCGGTGTCCACTCCGGGTTCGAAGCAGCCGCGGCGAGCACCCGGACGAGCTCGATCGGGTCGTCGCCGTCGACGAGCGCCTGGATCGCGAGGTCGCCGCGACCTCGACGGCTCCACTCGACCAGCGTGTCGAGGCGCAGCCGGCGGGCCGGATCCTCGCCGAGCTCGCGGCGAGCGATGCCGACGAGCAGCTCCCGGGTCGGCGGGTACACGGTCCACCACCCGCTGATCTCCGGGCTCGGCTCGAGGAAGAGGTGGTGCTCGCGCAGCCGCCGCACCGCGTCCTCCGGCCGGGCCCGCCCCGTGACGGCGCCCAGCACCCCGGCGTCGAACGTCCCGACCACGGCCGCCTCCAGGAGCGCCCGGCGCAGGCTGGCGTCCAGCCCGTCCAGCACCTCGCGCTCCACGACGCCGGCGACATGGGTCCTCAGCTCGCCGAGTGGAGGTGCCCGCGCGGCGCGCGACGCACCCGCCGCGGCCGCCACGCCCGCCGGCCACCCGCCGGTGGCGTCGATGACCCGCTGCACGTCCGGCGCCGGCAGGTCGAGCCCGCGCGTCCGCAGCACCTCCCGGACCTCCTCCTGGTCGAACCGGAGGTCGCCCCCGGTGATCTCGACGAGCTGCCCGCGGATCTTCAGCGCCACGCGACCGATCGGCGGCTCGCGGCGGGACGCGAGGACGAGCCGGCCGATGCGGAGCCCGGCGGCGACGCGGGCCAGCAGGTCGGGTTCGTCCGGTTCGCGCAGGCGCTGGAGGTCGTCGAGCACGAGCGTGCGGGCCGTCGCGTCCAGGGCGCGCGTGATCGCCGCCGCGCTCGTGCCGTGCGCGCCGACGGCGTCGGCGATGCGATCGGCCAAGGGGGGTGGACCCGGGTGGGCCGCCAGCTGCACGGCGGCGGAGCCGAGCCGGGCGGCGACCGCGTCGAGGAGCGTCGACTTCCCGTGCCCCGCCGGGGCCGTGACGGTGACGACGCCGCCGGGCGGCGCATCCAGGACCCGGTGCACCAGCTCCGGTCGCGCCAGGGGTCGCGGCCCGAGCACGACCCCCACCATATGGTGGGGTCGTCGTCCGGTCAAGGTCGCCCGATGACGAGCACCCCGGACCGGCGGACGTATCGTCCGCTCGTGGCCGACGGGGGGACGTGGACCGAGGGTCGCGTGGCGCTCGTGACGGGTGCCGCGCTCGGGCTCGGGAGGGGGTTCGCGGAGGCGCTCGCTGCGGCGGGCGCGTCCCTCGCGCTGTGCGACCTGCGACCCGAGGTCGCGGAGGTCGCGAACGACCTGGCGGACCGGCACGGCATCCGGGCGAGCGGGTGGGTGGCGGACGTGGGCCGGCCCGAGGACGTGTGGCGGGTGGTCGACGCGACCGTCGAGACCTACGGCGGGATCGACGTGCTGGTCAACAACGCCGGCACCTGGCAGCCCACCCTCGCGGACGACGACCTGGAGACCTCACTGGCCGCGTTCGAGCGCCTGTTCGCGGTGAACACCCGAGGGGCGTTCCTGTTCGGCCGGGCGGTGATGCCGTCGATGCTGGCGCGCGGCGACGGCCACATCGTCAACATCGTCACGGACCACGTGTACACCGAGCCACGACGGCCGACCGGTGGCGGCGCGCGGATGGACGTGTACGACGCGTCGAAGTGGGCGATCAACGGCTTCACCCTCGCGTGGGCGCGCGCGCTCGACGGCCGCGTCCGCGTCAACGGGCTCTGCATGGGAGCGACCGACTCGGCGATGTTGCGCGCCTCGCACGGCGGTGAGCCGACGCCCGACGTCGTCGCCCGGTGGAAGCGCCCGGACGAGGTCGCGGCGCTGATGATCGAGCTGCTGGAGGAGGGACCGGGCGGGCGCACCGGCTGGAACCTGCCGATCTGGGTCGCGGATCCCGTGGTGATGCCCGAGCTCACCGATGACTGGGCGGTGCGGGTCGGGACGATGAAGGCGGGCGGGTGACCACGGCCGACCTCACGGGTCGCGTCGCGATCGTGACGGGCGCGGCCAGCGGTCTCGGCGCCGCCTACGCCACCGCGCTCGCCGGCGCCGGCGCGGCCGTCGTCGCTCTCGATCGCGATCCGGCCGTCGCCGGCTCCGGGTTCGACCACGTCGTCGCGGACGTGTCCGACGTGGACGCGGTGCGGGACGCCGCCGCCGGCGTCATCGGCCGTCACGGCGGCGTGGACGTGCTCGTCAACTGCGCCGGGCGGTGGGCGCCGACACCGGTCGACGCCGACCGCGAGCAGGCGCTGGCCGACTACCACGAGATGTTCGACGCGAACACCCGGGGGCCGTTCCTCCTGCAGCGCGCCGTGGTGCGCTCGATGATCGAGCGAGGCGGGGGCGACATCGTCAACGTCTCGACCTACTACGTCCTGCCGCCACGCCCGGCGGACTTCGAGGGGACGAACCCGCCGACCACCGACCTGTACGGCGCGTCGAAGTGGGCGCTGAACGGGTTCACCCAGGCGTGGGCGCTCGCGCTCCGCCGCCACCGGATCCGCGTCAACGCGCTGGCGATGGGGGCGACGGACACACCGATGCTGCGCGGCCTGTTCCAGCGCCGCGGCGTGGAACCGCCGCCCGAGGCGGTGGCGTCGTGGATGACGCCGCAGCAGCAGGCGGACCTGCTGCTCGCGCTGCTCGCCGAGGGACCGGACGGGCGCACGGGCGAGACGATCGGATCGTGGACGGGGCTCCCCGTGGAGCTGCCGCCGCGACGGATGCGAGGAGAGGCGATCACATGACCGGGACCGGTGGCGACATCGAGGCGAGGCTCGCGGCGGCCGAGGCGCGCCTCACGCGGCTCGAGGCCAAGGAGGCCGTGCTGAGCACGTTCAACCAGTACCTCTACCACCTCGACGTGGGCTACCCGGCCGAGCTGGTGGACGCCGTGTTCACGGCGGACGCGGTGCTCGAGGTGGTGAACTTCCCGCCCGGCACGATGAAGGACCTGCTCCTCACCGGCCACGCCGAGATCAGGCCGCTGTACGAGGACCACACGCGCGACGCGCCCGCCATCCAGGGCGGGCACCACGCGTCGAACATCGCCGTCGACGTCGACCCCGGCGCCACGGTGGCGCAGCTGTCCGCGTACTTCATGACCGCCACCGGCAACGGCGGCACGCTCCAGGGCGGCCAGTACCAGGCGGAGGCCGTTCCCGACGGGGGCGCGTGGAGGTTCCGCCGGCTGCGGATCCTGAGCGGCTGGGGCTGGCGCGTCGCGAAGGAGTCGCTGTCGCCGATCACGGCGACCCTGCCGGCCGAGCGCGCCGAACGTGGCGCCCGGCCGGTGCGCTACACACCGACGTCGAGCTGACCGGTCGGCGCCCGGTCAGCGCCGGGTCAGCGCCCGCCGCTGACGGTGATCGTCTGTCCCGTGATCCACGAGCCGGCCGGCGACGCGAGGAACGCGATGACCGCGGCGACGTCGCTCGGATCGCCCAGCCGTCCGAGCGGGATCCCCTTGGCCATCTCCGGCAACGCCTCGTCGGGCACGCCCCCGATCGTGTTCAGCGCCTCCGTCGGCACGATCCCGACGGCGATCGCGTTGGCCCGGATCCGCTTCGGCGCCAGCTCGATCGACAACGTCTTCGTCAGCTGGTTCATCCCCGCCTTCGCCGCGCCGTACGCGGCGAAGCGGGGCGACGGCCCGTGCGACGCGGTCGACGAGATGCCGATCAGCGACGACCCGGGGCCCATCACCCGGGCGCACGCCTTCGCGGCGACGAAGTGCGGGCGCAGGTTCAGCTCCAGCTGGGCGTCCCAGTGCTCGTCGGGCATGTCGACGAGGCGGTAGGTGCCCTTGTGCTCGGAGCCGCCCGCGTTGCTCACCCACACGTCGATCCGTCCGAGCTCCGCGACGGTCCGGTCGACCAGCTCCTGGACGAAGGAGCTGTCGGTGATGTCACCGGCGATCCCGACGGCGCGCCGGCCGCGCGCTCGCACCTCGGACACGACCTCGTCGATCTCGTTCGTCCGGCGGGCGGTGACGACGACGTCGGCTCCCATCTCGGCCAGACCGATCGCCACCCCGCGCCCGATGCCCCGGCCGGAGCCGGTCACCACCGCGACCGTGCCGTCGAGGCGGAACCGGTCGGGCAGCGGACCGCTCGGCGTCACCGCCGGGACCTCGTCCCCGCCGCTGCTCACGACGGAGCCGCCGACCCGGATCGCCGGGCCCTCGTCGCCGCTGTCCCCCATGCTCGCCCCCGATCGCGCTCGCCGTTTCGCGACCACGGCGGCCGCGAGCCGCCGTCATAGCACCTGCCGCTCCGCCCGTCGCAGCCGGCCGCCACGCTCGCGCGGGAGGCCCCGACGGCTGACCGCACCGCCGTCGGCGCGCCCACGGCGCGACGCGTAGCGTGCCCCGGCATGGACGTCGCTGCCCTGCTCGACCCGGAGATCGCGGCGGTCATCGCGACCAGACCGACGCTCCCGCCCCTCACGCTCGAGACGGTGCCCGAGATGCGCGCCGCGATGGAGCAGATGGCCGGTCTCTACGAGCGCACGGGCACGGTCGTCTCCACGGATCACGTCGTCACGTCCGCCGACGGCACGGCGTTCGCCGTGCGCGTCCACCGCCCCGTCGGCGTGGACGAGCCGTTGCCGGCGATCCTGTGGATGCACGGCGGGGGCCTGGTCGCCGGGACGCACCGGCTGGACGACGGCCGCTTCGACCGGTGGTGCCCGAAGCTCGGGATCGTCGGGATCGCCGTCGACTACGGCCTCGCGCCGGAGCGCCCCCACCCCGGGCCGCTCGAGGATTCGTACGCGGCGCTCCGCTGGGCGCACGACCACGCGGAGGAGCTCGGCATCGTGCCGGGCCGGGTCGGCATCGGTGGCTCGAGCGCCGGCGGCAACCAGGCCGCCGGCCTCGCGCTGCTGGCGCGCGATCGCGGAGGTCCGCCCGTCGAGTTCCAGGCGCTCGTCTACCCGATGCTCGACGACCGGATGCACACGCCGTCGAGCTCGTGGGACGTGCCGGTCTGGCCGCCGGCCTCCAACGACGTCGCGTGGAACGCGTACCTCGGGGGCCGCCGCGGCGCGCCGGACGTCCCGGTCCACGCCGCGCCCGCGCGTGCCACCGACCTCGCGGGGTTGCCGCCGACGTTCGTCTGCGTCGGAGCGCTCGACGGGTTCGTGGACGAGGACGTCGACTACGCCGTGCGCCTGCTGCGGGCGGGCGTCCCCGTGGAGCTCCACGTGTACGCCGGGGCGCCGCACGGCTTCGACCTGATGATGGCCGACACGGTGATCGCCCGCCGGTGCCGGGCGCACCTCGACGAGTGGCTCGCCGCCCGTGTGGCGGCGCACCCCTCACCCGATCCTGAACACCGGGAACCCCGCGGCAGCCGCCTGGACGTCGGCGTCGGGTGAGGCGGCGCTGAGGCCGTCGAAGAAGCGGCCGACCTCCCACGCCCACGCCCGCAGGTAGGCCCGCAGCACCGGCGGCTTCTCGGCGTCGGGCACCTCCGTGGCCGCGATCGGCTCCGTCCGGCGGCCGAGGCGCAGCGTGCCGCGGCCGCCGTCGGCGCGCAGGTTGCGGACCCACTGCGTCTCACCCCGTGGGGCGACGAGGTAGCGCACGCCGTCGACGGTGAGCAGGTTGACCACGGTGGAGCGGGTGGTCCCCGAGCTCCGCCCGCGCACCTCCAGGATGCGCGAGCCCTTCAGGCTGAGGCCCCGGCGCGTCGCCGTCGCCACGGCGGGGTTGAACACCCGCCGGGTGAACCAGCCGGGGGCGAGGTAGCGGTGGGTGGCGGTCATGTGGTCCTCCTGTCATTGCGAGAGCACCGCTCTCGCAACAGAAGTGAACACCATCGGGACGCAAGGCGCAAGAGCAGTGCTCTCGTCGCGGGTGTGCGGTCTGGCACACTGGTCGGGTGCGCGACGGCCCCCGACCCCGCGACCTCGCCCGCGCCGAGATGACGGCGCAGATCCTGGCCGCGGCGCGCCGCCAGCTCGCCACCACCGGTGCGGCGGGGCTCTCGCTGCGCGCCGTCGCACGCGAGATCGGCGTCGTGTCGTCCGCCGTGTACCGCTACGTCGCGAGCCGCGACGACCTGCTGACGCTGCTGCTCGTCGAGGCCTACGACGACCTCGGGGCCGCGGTCGAGGAGGCGGCGCGGCGGCCCCGGCCTCCCGCCGAGCGGTTCCTCGCCACCGCCCGTGCCGTGCGGGCGTGGGCGCTCGAGCACCCGCACCAGTACGCGCTGCTGTACGGGTCGCCGGTCCCCGGGTACGCCGCACCGCCCGAGACGATCGGCCCCGCCTCGCGGACCACGCTCGCGCTCGTCGGCGTCGTCGTCGACGCCCACCGCGACGGTCGGCTGGGGGAGACGCTGCCGGTGCGCGTCGCGCCGGCGCTGCGTGGGGACCTGCGGGCGGTCCGAGCGGTCGTCGGCGCCGACCTCCCCGACGACGTCGTCGTGACGACGATCGCGGCGTGGACGCAGCTGTTCGGTCTCGTCAGCTTCGAGCTGTTCGGCCAGACGGCCAACGTGATCACCCAGCACGCGGCCCTGTTCGACGCGAGCGTCCTCGCGATGGCGCGCGCCATCGGGCTGCCGTCGAGCCGGGGCTCCTGAGCCGCCGCTCCGTCCGGTGCGGATGCCCCCGCACGGGGCGCCTCCGGGCGCAGCGGGTGCGGTACGGTCACGCCACCGGAGGCCGCAGAGGCAGCGACGCCGGATCGGAGCGCCAGGTGGAGTGGATCCTCGACGGAGCAGCTGACGAGGCGCACGTCCTCGTGCGGGCGCTCCGCCGCGACATCGGTGCGTACCTGCGCCGCCACGGAGCCGAGGGATCGGCCTTCGGCGACGCGGACGTGGTCGTGGCGGAGCTGCTGACCAACACGGTGCTGCACGCGCGCAGCCCCTCGTGGATCGCCGTGGAGTGGGCGGACGTGCGCCCCACCCTCCGCGTCGTCGACCTCGGACCCGGCTTCGACCCCGTGCCGCACCTGCCGGACGCGACCTCGGTGGGCGGGCGCGGGCTGTACCTCGTGCGGACGCTCGGCGACGAGCTCGAGATCGCCCGCCGGCGTGACCGTGGTGCCCGGGTCACGGTGACGCTGCCGGTGCAGCGCCACCCGTCGCCGTCGATCGCGCCGCAGCGGCGGCGCTCGAACGTGCTGCCCGCGCTGGAGGAGGCGCTGCCGAGCGGCGGGTTCGGCAAGGAGTCGTTCCTGCGCGCCCTCGTGGTGCAGCTGGCACGTGCGCTCGCCGACGCGCACGGTCCCGACGCCGCCGAAGCCGCCGTCGCGCAGGTCGGGACGGACGTCGGCGGGCAGATGGAGGAGGAGTACCGGCGTGCGCGCCAGATCGTCGGGACCCTGACCCACGAGCAGATCGGGGACTGCTACGTGCGGCTGAAGCACGCGATCGACGGTGGCTTCCGGGTCGTCGAGGTGTCCGACGACCGCCTCGTGCTGGAGAACACGCAGTGCCCCTTCGGGGACGCGGTGCAGCGCTCGCCCTCGCTGTGCCGGATGACGTCGAGCGTCTTCGGCGGCATCGCGGCGCGGAACCACGACGGCGTCGTGACGGTCGCCCTCGAGGAGCGGATCGCCGTGGGGGATCCGATGTGCCGGGTCACCGTCCGGTTCCACGGCGGTGCGCCGGCCCCGGGCTCGTGGGGCCACCGCTACGCGGTCGAGCCTCCCGCCACGTGAACGGAACGGGGATCTGCCCCGTGCCGGGCCCCGCCCGCGCCTTTGACCTGAACATCGAGGAGGTTCTCGAGCACTGGCCCGTCGCCCACGCCGTGCGCGAGCTGATCGCGAACGCGCTGGACGAGCAGGTGCTCACCGGATCGCGGGACCCGGAGATCCTCCGCGAGGCAGACGGCCGGTGGCTCGTCCGCGACCACGGGCGAGGCCTGCGCCACGAGCACCTGACCCAGCGGGAGAACCCGGAGAAGCTCGGCCACGCCGGCGTGATCGGGCAGTTCGGGATCGGCCTGAAGGACGCGCTCGCCGTCTTCGACCGGCGCGGCGTCGCCGTGGAGATCCGTTCGCGCCACGGCGACGTGACGACGGCGCAGCGCCCGAAGGCCGGCTTCCCGGACGTCGTGACGCTCCACGCCGTGGTCTCGGCGCCCTCGGATCCCCGCATGGACGGCACCGAGATCCGGCTGACGGGTGTCTCCGACGACGACGTGGCTGCGGCCATGGACTGCTTCCTGCGCTACTCGGCCGCCACCCGCCTGGAGTCGACCCGCTACGGCGACGTGCTCGCCACGGCGCCCGGGACGGCGGGGCGGATCCACGTCAAGGGCCTCCTGGTCGCGGAGGAGCCGAACTTCCTGTTCTCCTACGACATCACCTCCGTCAACGCCGCGCTCCGGCGGGCGCTCAACCGCGAGCGGACCAACGTGGGGCGGACCGCCTACAGCGACCGGGTGAAGGAGATCCTGAGGGAGTGCCGCTCCCCGGAGGTCGCCGGACCCCTGGCGGCGGACCTGGCCGGGTTCACGACGGGACGCATGCACGACGAGCTCGGGTGGAAGGACGTCGCCGTCCACGCGTGCCGCGTGCTGCAGACGGCCGAACGGGTCGTCTTCGTCACCGTCGCGCAGGCGGCGAGCGCCACCGTCCAGTACGCGCGCGACGACGGGTACCGGGTCGTGGTCGTGCCCGACGAGATCGCCCGCGCCATCGCCCGGCTGACCGACCTCGACGGCCGGCCGATGTTCACCATCGGCCGGTACCGGCGCGAGTGGAACGAGAGCTTCGCCTACACGTTCGTCGACCCGGCCGACCTCACGCCCGAGGAGTCGTCGGTCTTCCGCCTGACGGGTCCCGCGGCGGCGCTGGCGCGGATCGACCTCGACGAGCGGGGGATCACGGTCGCCGTGTCGGAGACCACGCGGCTGTCCGATCGGGGCGCGGAGGTGGTCGGGGTGTGGGAGCCCGCCGAACGCCGGATCGTGGTGCGCCGCGACCAGTTGCGCGACCCGGCCACGTACCTCGGGACGCTGCTGCACGAGCTCACCCACGCCCTCTGGGGGTTCGGGGACCTCACCTTCGAGTTCGAGGAGTCCCTCACGCGGCAGCTCGGCACCGTCGCCGCGACGGGCGTCGCCGGCGCTGGCGGCGTGACGGTGCCGCGCCCGCCGGCGTGAGTCAGGAGCCGGCGGGGGGCGGCGGCCGTCGCAGGAAGTCCACCGCGATCGTCCCCTCGTCGAGCTCGACCAGGTGGGCGACACCCGGCGGGATGGGCTGCGCCGCGCCGGGCCGCAGGACCACGTCCAGCGGCGGCTCGACCCGCATCGAGAACCGGACCGTCCCCTCGATCACGCGCAGCACGCCCCAGGTCCCCGTCGCCACCGTGTGGTGACGCCGGAGGCCGGCGGGCAGGGTGGAGGCGTCGAACGGACCGGCCGTGCGGGCCAGCTCGAGACCGGCCGGGAGCTCGGCCCGGTCGCACAGCGGGCAGTCCAGCTCCGTCCCGACGTGCCCGGCGCGCCCGGCCTCGGACCCGACCCACGGTCGCAGGCGGAACGGCGGGTCGTGGCGGACGTGCTGGGCGTGCAGGCACGACAGCTCGGCGACCCAGTCGCCGACCTCGTCGGCGTGGAAGCCGGTGATCGTCCGCAGCACGCGCCACGACCGTAGCGGCGCTCGGAGACGCTCACGCGGGTGCGCACGCGCCGTGGTGCGCCGAGACCGCGCACGCTCACGTGCCGGATCCCGGGTCGCCCACCGTCATGTCGCCGGTCTGCGGCGTTCCGTCCGCGAGCTCGTAGCGGAGCAGCACGGCACCCTTCGGCGACGTCGCGGCGGGCTCGATCAGACGCAGGTTCGCCGGCACCGCACCGCCCTCGAACACCCGCTTCCCCGTGCCGAGGACGATCGGGTGGAGCCACAGCGACAGCCGGTCGAACAGCCGCTCGCGCAGCAGCGTCTGCACGAGGTCGAGGCTGCCGATGACGTGGACGTGCTGGTGCCGGTCTCGCACCTCGCGCACGGCCGTGGGGAGGTCCGGGCCGAGGAGCGACGACCCGGCCCACGTCAGCTCGGGGGCCGAGCGGGAGGCGACGTACTTCGGGATGCGGTTGAACAGCGTGGCGATGTCGCCGTCGACGCCCTGCTCCTGGTGCGGCCAGAACCCGGCGAAGATGTCGTAGGTCCTGCGGCCGAGGAGGAGCGCGTCCATCGAGGCCATGCCCGCCGCGATCTGCGCTCCGACGACGTCGTCGAACAGCGGGGCCTGCCACCCGCCGAACTCGAACCCGCCCTCCGGGTCCTCGTCCGGCCCGCCGGGCGCCTGTGCCACCAGGTCGAGGGTGCTGAACAGGTCGATGTGGACGAGCCCCACGTCAGCTCCCCTCCTCGGTCATCGCGATCAACGCGAGCGTCTCGGCGGCCGACACCCCGCTGCCGGTGTCGGTCCCGGTGTCGACGACCACCTCGAACGGCGCTGTCGAGCAGACCAGGACCTGGGCCGTCGCTGCACCGTCCGTGCGGAGGAACGCGTCCACGTCGAGGCCCTGGACGCGCTCCGTGTACCCGGTCTGCGTCGCGAACTCCTCCGTGCACAGCTCCGGCAGCTGCGGGATGAACACCGCGCTCGGGATCCCGCCGGCCGCGCCGCCGACGTTGAACGAGCAGGTGGCGTCGTCCTTCTCCAACTCGACGCCGAAGACCTCGCCGACCTGCTCGGCGGTGATCGCGCACCGGAACCCGGCCCCGTCCGCGCCGTCGCCGCCCGTCGTCGCCTCGCTCGGGCCGCCGGTGGTCCCCTCGCCCGCTGCCTCGGTCGTGCCCTCGGGAGCCGGCCCCGAGCCCGGCTCGACGGGAGTGGCCGCCGGGCGAGCGTCGCCGTCGCCGTCGCCGTCGCCGTCGCCGTCGCCGCCGCACGCCGCCAGCACCAGTCCTGCGAGGGCCAGCACCACCGCGGCGGAGCGCAGGCGACTCGTCGTGCGGATCACGGCCATGTGCGTCCTCCGTCCCGTCCGGTCGGTGCTCCCCCCACCGCGCCGCGCCATGATCGCGCACGACCGCGACGGTGGGAACGGCGGAGATCGGGCGTCGATCGACCACTTCCCTCGAGCCGCTGTGACGAACACCCGTTCGCTACCTTCGTCTTCGGTGCTCACGATCCACGACCTCGAGGGGCTTCGTCGCTCCGCGGCGATGGCGCCGCTCTCGCAGGCGGAGGTGCTGCGGCTGATCGACGACTGCGACCGGTTGCTCCGCGAACGCCAGCAGATCACCGCTGCGCTGGCCGAGCTCCCGACGTCGTGGGCCACGGTGCGAACGACCCTGAACCAGCTGCATCGACTGCTTCGGGACGCGGGACCGGGCTGAGCGGGCGGCGCTCGTCGCGTCGTCGCCGCGGACGTCACGCCGCGTGCGCCCCGGGGCTCACGATCCGAGCATCGACCTGATCGATGGACGCCCCTGACCGGAGCTGTGCGTCGACGGCGGTGCGGAGCCGGCGCGCTCGCCGCCACCCGACGATCCACCAGCCGAACCACTCACCGTCCTTCGTCGCCTCGACGAGGTACGGGCGGCGCAGCACGAGGTGACCACCTGCACTCGCGATCACGCCAGCGGTAGCGGTCATCCCCCTGATCGTGCACACTGCCTGCCACCGCCATCGTGGTGTCAGGATGACACGCGCACGGCGGTGCACCGTCCTCGGTCGGGGACCGTCGCCAGGCAGCGCGACGCCCCTCTAGCTCAATGGCAGAGCAGCGGACTTTTAATCCGTGGGTTCAGGGTTCGAGTCCCTGGGGGGGCACCTCGACGTCCTGTCGCGTCGGCTGATGCTGGTCGTGCCGGCGTGGGCTGAAGTCAGACGCGCCGTCGGTCGATGCTCGGCAGCTGTTCCGTTGATCCTCGACACCCGATCCCGTGAGGGAGCTCGGCCGCTGTCGATGAGCGTTGCCTCGCGAACGGCTGTGCGGGCCGGCCGCTCGAACTCGCTCGCCGCCGGCCGACGGGCGGTGGCACCATGCCGGTCGTGGGGGAGCCGGACGAGGTGGCAGCGGGCGCGCGGCTCGTCGCCGTCGCGATCGACGCGGCGGCGCCAGCGGATCTCGCCCGGTTCTGGGCGCACGCGCTGCGCTGGGACGTGCACGACGCCGGTGACGGCGCGTTCGAGCTCGTGCCGACCGACGCGACGACCTTCCGCCTCCTGTTCCGGCCTGTCGCGCGCCGCAAGGTCGGGCAGAACCGGATCCACTTCGACCTGACGACCGCCGCCCCCGACGACCAGCGCGAGACGGTGCGGGAGCTGCTGGCGATCGGGGCCCGCCACGTCGACATCGGCCAGGGGCCCGGCGAGGACCACGTGGTGCTCGCCGACCCGGAGGGCAACGAGCTCTGCGTCATCGAACCCACGAACCGCTTCCTCGCGAGCTGTCCCCGTCTCGGTGCCGTCAACTGCGACGGCACGCGCGCCCTCGGGCACTTCTACGCCGCCGCGCTCGGATGGCCGCTGGTGTGGGACCAGGACGAGGAGACGGCCATCGAGTCGCCCGACGGCACCGGCCCCAAGATCACCTGGAGCGGTCCGCCGCTGATGCCGAGGACGGGCCCCGAGCGGTTCCACCTCCACCTCGCGCCGGCCCCCGGTGCGGGCGCCGAGGCGGCGCTGGTCCGGCTGGTGGAGCTCGGCGCGACGCGGCGGGAGGCTCCCGACGCCTGCGGTGGCGCCGTCGCGCTCGCGGACGTCGACGGGAACGAGCTCTGCCTGGTCCAGGCGTAGCGGGCGTCGACGGCGGGAGCGGGCGACCGGCGCGCGCCGGATGCCGCCGTGGCGCGCCGGCGCGCGAGGCTTCGCCGATGACGTACGACCACGTGCAGGTGGCGGTGGACGGCGCGATCGCGACGATCACGCTCGATCGGCCGGAGAAGCGGAACGCGCTCGCGCTCGACGTGATGCACGAGCTGACGCGAGCGCTGCGCGAGGTCGGTGGGGGCGATGCGCTCGGCATCGTGATCGCTGCGAACGGCCCGGTGTTCTCGGCCGGGCACAACTTCGGGGACATGGCCGGCGCCGACCTGGCCGCGGCGCGGCGGCTGTTCGAGGTGTGCACCGAGATGATGGACACCATCCAGTCGGTCCCGCAGCCCGTGGTCGCGCGCGTCCACGCGCTGGCCACGGCAGCCGGGTGCCAGCTCGTGGCCTCCTGCGACCTCGCGGTGGCCGCGGCGTCGGCGTCGTTCGCGATCCCGGGCGGCAAGGGCGGGCTCTTCTGCCACACCCCGCTCGTGGCCGTGGCGCGCAACGTCGGCCGCAAGCGGGCGCTGGAGATGGCGCTCACCGGCGACCCGATCGACGCGGCCACGGCCGCCGACTGGGGGCTCGTCAACCGCGTCGTGCCGGACGACCAGCTCGACGCAGCCGTCGCCGATCTCGTCGCCCGCGCCACACGCGGGAGCCGCGGGTCGAAGGCGCTCGGCAAGCGCGGGTTCTACGCCCAGGTCGGGCTGCACCAGGACCAGGCGTACGCGTACGCGATCGAGGTGATGGCGTCGGCGGCGATGACACCGGACGCGCAGGAGGCCTTCGCCGCCTTCCTCGAGAAGCGCAGACCCGTGTTCGGCGGCGCCTGAGGACGGTCGCCGGAGGTTGCTTCTGATACCCCTCGGGGGTATGGTTTCGGCATGACCGAGAGCTCGAGCACCGAGACCCTGCACCTCGTCGTGCCGGGGATGACCTGTGGGCACTGCGAGGCCGCCGTCTCCACGGAGGTCGGCAAGGTCCCGGGGGTGCGGTCCGTGGTCGTCGACCTGGACTCGAAGGACGTGACCGTCACCGGCGCCGGCCTCGATCGCGACGCCATCGTCGCCGCGATCGACGAGGCCGGCTTCGAGACGGCCGGCTGAGCGCGCGACGCCGAGGCACCCCGTGACCGACGCCCGACACCGCCTCGCGTCGTACGCGCTCGTCCTCGCGGGCGTGTTCGGATCCGCCTACGCGCTCGGCGAGGCGCTGCCCGGGCACTCGCACGGCGACGGCGGCGGGCACGACGGCGGGCACGGCGGCGAGCACGGCGGCCACGCCGCCGGATCCACGCCCGGCGGATCCGGCGTCGCCGCCGGCGCGGCCACGCTCGGGCTGAGCTCGACCGTGGGCGCGGATCGGCTCGTGATCGTCGACCACGGACCCGACCACCTCTCGCTCCGCGTCGAGCGCGGCGGGGCGCCGATCACCGACGTCGACGAGGCGCACGGCGCGGACCTCCACCTGCTGCTCGTGCGCCGCGACCTCGCCGGGTTCCAGCACGTCCACCCGACGCTCGGGCCCGACGGGACGTGGACCGCGCGCGACGTCGCGCTCGCCGCCGGGGCGTGGCGGGTGGTGGCCGAGCTGCAGCCGGCCGGGGACAGCGGGCCCCTCGTCCTCGGGATCGACCTCCTGGTCCCCGGCGACGTCGTGGTGGAGCCGCTCCCGGGACCGGCCTCCGAGGTCGCCGTCGACGGCGTCGCCGTCTCCCTCTCGGCCGGCGAGGGCGAGCTCCGGTTCGACGCGTCACCGGCCGAGGGCATCGGCCCCTACCTCGGGCAGCCCGCCCACGTCGTCGCCTTCCGGGAGGGCGACCTCGCGTACGTCCACCTCCACCCGGCGAGCGACGCGCCGGGCCGCTACCGGGTCGCAGCCGGCCTGCCCGGCACCGGGACGTACCGCGTGTTCCTCCAGTTCACGCGCGACGGCCAGGTCGTGACCGTCCCCTTCACGCTGCACACGGTTGAGGGCGTGCCACGCGGGGCGGGATCGTGACCGCCACCGCCCCCGCGCCCGGTCCGACCGAGGAGCGCGTCGACCTGCAGTTGACCGGGATGACCTGCGCCGCGTGCGCGGCGAGGATCGAGAAGAAGCTCAACCGCCTCGACGGCGTGCGGGCCACCGTCAACTACGCGACGGAGCGGGCGGCGGTGCGCTTCGACCCGGCGGTGGTCACGCCGGACGCGCTCGTCAGCACGGTGGAGTCGATCGGCTACGGCGCCGCCCTGCCGCGACCGGTGCCCCCGCCCGGTGCGGCCGGCGCCGGCGCCGCACCGGCCGGCGCGGCGGGCGAGCCGGTCGCCGGTCCCGATCCCCTGCTCCAGCGCCTCGTGGTCGCCGTCGTGCTCGGCATCCCGGTGCTCGTGCTGTCGATGGTGCCCCCGCTGCAGTTCCGGAACTGGCAGTGGCTCGCCTTCGCGCTCGCCCTGCCGGTCGCCACGTGGGCCGCCTGGCCGTTCCACCGCTCGGCGCTCCGCAACCTGCGCCAGGGCGAGGCGTCGATGGACACGCTCGTCTCGATCGGCGTCACCGCCGCGACCGCCTGGAGCACGTACGCGCTGTTCGGCACCCCGGCGGGCGACAACGGCATGACCATGGACATGTCGCTGCTGCCCAGCCGCGGCGAGGACCACCACCTCTACCTCGAGGTCGCGTCGGCCACCGTCGCGCTGATCCTCACCGGGCGCTGGTTCGAGTCGCGCTCGAAGCGCCGCGCCGGCGGCGCCCTGCGGGCGCTCCTCGAGCGCGGGGCCAGCGAGGCGGCGCTGCTCGACGACGACGGCCGCGAGCGGCTCGTGCCGGCGGCCGAGCTGCGGGTCGGCGACCGCTTCGTCGTGCGCCCGGGCGAGCGGATCGCGACCGACGGCGTGGTCGACGAGGGGCGGGCGGCGATCGACACCTCGCTCGTCACCGGCGAGAGCCTGCCGCGCGAGGTGGGTCCGGGCGACGCGGTGACCGGGGCGACCATCGACGTGGACGGCCGCCTCGTCGTCGTCGCCACCCGCGTGGGGAGCGAGACGACGCTCGCACGGATGGCGCGCCTCGTGGAGGAGGCACAGACCGGCAAGGCGCCCGTGCAACGCCTCGCGGACCGGGTGTCGGCCGTGTTCGTGCCCGCGGTCATCGCGCTCGCGGTCGCGACGCTCGGCTTCTGGACGGCGCGGACGGGCAGCCTCGGCGAGGCGATGGGCCCGGCGATGGCCGTCCTGATCATCGCGTGCCCCTGCGCGCTCGGCCTGGCGACGCCGACGGCGCTGCTCGTCGGCACCGGCCGTGGCGCCCAGCTCGGCATCCTCATCAGGGGGCCCGAGGTGCTCGAGAGCACCCGCCGGGTCGACACGGTCGTGCTCGACAAGACCGGCACCGTGACGACGGGCCGGATGGAGGTGGCGCGCGTCGTCGGGGTCGGCGGCGCCGGCACCGCGCCGGGCGAGGCCGAGGTGCTGCGCCTGGCGGCGGGTGTCGAGCAGGGGAGCGAGCACCCGGTCGCGAGGGCGATCGTGGCCCGGGCTCGCGAGCTCGGCCTCGAGGTGCCCGCCGTCGACTCCTTCCGCAACGAACCCGGCGTCGGTGCCTCCGGAACGGTCGACGGGCGCGCCGTCAGCGTGCGGCGCGCGAGCGAGGCCAACCGCCACCTCGGCACCGGGACCGTCGTCGAGGTGGCGGTCGACGGCACCGTCACCGGCGTCGTGTCCGTCGCGGACACGGTGAAGCCCTCGAGCGCCGAGGGCATCCGCGCGCTGCGCGAGCTGGGCCTCCACCCCGTCCTCCTCACGGGCGACGACGAGGTGATCGCGCGGGAGGTGGCGGACGCCGTCGGGATCGACGCCGCGTCCGTGCACGCGGGCGTGCTCCCGGCGGGGAAGCTCGACGTCGTGCGCGCCCTGCAGGCCGACGGCCGGGTCGTGGCCATGGTCGGCGACGGCGTGAACGACGCGGCGGCCCTCGCGCAGGCCGATCTCGGGATCGCGATGGGCACCGGGACCGACGTGGCGATCGAGGCGAGCGACCTGACGCTCGTGCGCGACGAGCTGCCGGCCGTGGCCGACGCCGTCCGGCTCAGCCGCCGGACGCTCGCGACGATCACCGCCAACCTCTTCTGGGCGTTCGCGTACAACGTCGCGGCCCTGCCCCTCGCGGCCTCGGGGCTGCTGTCGCCCGTGGTCGCCAGCGCGGCGATGGCGATGTCGAGCGTCGTCGTCGTGAGCAACAGCCTCCGGCTCCGCCGCTTCGGCACGGGCGCAGCTCACACCGCCAGCGCGACCTGACGGAGCCGGTGCACCATCGCCGTGCGGTGGTTGCGCACCGTCCGGTCGGTCACCGAGCGCGCCACCGCGATGGCCGCCGTCGTCGCCCCCCGCCCGAGCAGCCGCGCCAGCTCCACGTCCGACGGATCGAGCCCGGCGCGGATCGCGTCCTCCAGGAGCTCGCGCAGCTCACCTGCTGGATCCGCGGGCGGGTCCCCGCTGACGGCGCGGTCGAGCTGCTCGTCCGGCACCGGCTGCCAGCGCACCGGACGGCGGCGCTCGCGGGTGAACGCCTCGTACTCGATCGCCCGGAGGAGGTTCGCGGCCACGTACTGCGACCGGCGCTCGACGGGGAACCCTCGGATGACCACCCAGGCCGCGGCGACGACCTCGTCCGGGTTCGCTCGGGCCTCCGCGTCGCGCCGCTCGTAGCGGCGCGCCAGCGACGCGATCCCGGGCAGCAGGCGCTGCAGGACGACGCGCGCGGCCAGCTGGTCGTGGCGGGCGACGAGCACCAACTGGGCCAGCAGGTGATCGTCGTCGTGGCTGCCACGCACCACCCGCCCGTAGCCGGCGAGGCGGAGCAGGTCGTCGAGCGAGTCGAAGCCGTCCGCGTCGATCGGCCAGCGCCGTGCGGCGGCGACGGCGTCGGCGGAGCACGACAGGCGGGTCCACTCGCGCTGGAGCCGCGAGAGCAGGTGGCGGGTGTGGGGCTGGATGGGCGACGTGGGGGTGACGGCGGGGCGCATGCCGACAGCGGGCCACGGGCGCATCTCCCGGCGCCCCACCGCCGGGCTCACCGGGGGCCGCGCCCACGGCGCGACGCGCCGGGGTGACGGGTTCACCGGCGCGCGCGGGCTGCCGTCGCCCGGCTCACAGGACGCGACGTACGGCTCATCGTCCCAGCTCACGGCGCTGTGAGCTCCGCGCCAGGACGGTGCGCCGACGAGCGCGACGGGTTTCCGATGCGTCGTCCGGCGCGTGCGCCAGTGGCGCATGCTCCCGCTCCCGCAACCGACCGACCCGGCCCCCGGCGCGACCTCGTGGGAGGCGGCGTGGATCAGCGGCCCGGCCGCCGGCGGGCGGGCGGTGCTCCACCCCGGGACCCACCTGCTCGGGCGCAACCCCCGCGCCGCCGTCCGGGTGGCGGACCCGGGCGTGGAGCCGTTCCACGTCCAGCTCGAGATCGGGCCCCGGGGCGACCTCGGGCTGGTCCAGGTCGGTGGCCGAGCGGCCGTGCACCTCGACGGTGCGGCCGTGGCCGGGCGGGCTGCCGTGGCACCGGTGCCCGGTGCTCGGCACCACCTCGCCGTCGGGTCGAGCCGCCTGCTGCTGACCCCGATGGGGCCGCCCGCACCAGCGGCGGGCGCGCCGCGACCGCCGGCGGGGCGGCGTGTGGTGCGCTCGGCCCGGGTGGTGCCCCGGTGGGAGCCGGCGCCCGTGGAGCTGCCGGAGGCCGAGCAGCTCGACCGGGTGCCGCCCGGCGGCCTCGTCCCTGCGCTCGTCGCCCTCGCGGGATCGGCGGTGATCGCGCTCGTCCTCGGCCAGCCGATGTTCCTCCTCTTCGGCGCGATCGGCTCGCTCGTGGCGCTCGGGAGCTGGGCGGCGCAGCACGGCGGGGCGCTCCGGCGGCGGCGCCGGGCGGCGCGGGCGGCGGAGCGGGCGGCCCGCGACTTCGCCGCCGCGCTCGAGCGCCAGCGCGAGGACCGGCGCGCCCACCACCGCGCGTCCGTCCCCGGCGTCGTCGACGCCGTCCGCACCGCCACCGAGCGCACGGCGACCCTGTGGGCGCGGCGGGCGGTTGACCCCGACGTCGCACGGGTCTCGCTCGGCGTCGGGGACGTGCGCTGGGAGCCCGCGGTCGCGGCCGCCCCACGGGACCTGCCCGCCGAGTGCTGGGGCGTCGTCGAGCGGGTGGCGGTCCTGGCCGACGAGCAGGTGCCGGTGGACCTCGCCCCGGGGAGCAGGATCGCGCTCACCGGACCCGCGGCTGCGGCGGTGGCGCGTTCGCTCGTCGTCCAGCTGGCGGCCCAGGCCGGTCCCGCGGACTGGCGGTTGATCGTCGTGACGGACCACCCCGGGGACTGGGCGTGGGCCGCGGCGCTCCCGCACGCCTCGGCCGGCTCCGTGGTCGACGAGGCAGGCGTCCAGCAGCTCGTGCGCGACGACCCGACGCTCGGCGACCGGCACCTCGTCGTCGTGGTCGACCAGCCGGAGCTGCTGACGATCCGGACGAGCCCGACGCGGCGCCTGGTCGCCGGCGAGGCCACGCTCGTCGTGATCGCGCCCGACGACCGGCCCGTCCCCGCGCTGTGCGCCGGGGTGCTGGAGACGCGCGCCGGCGGGACCGCTCGCTGGACCGTCGACCGGACCACGGCCGCGGTTCCCGACGCCGTCGAACCGGCGGGCATCACGCTCGCGGAGGCCGAGCGGGTGGCCGTCGCGCTCCGCGATCTGGTCGACCCGGAGGACGACCGCGCCGGCGACGCCGACCTCCCGGCGGCCGTGGGCCTGTCGCAGCTGCTGGCCGGGGCCGACCCGGACGCCCTCCGGCCGGCGGCGATCGCCGCGGCGTGGCTCACCGCGGCACCCGACAGCGACCCGTGCAGCCCCGTGGGTGTCGCGGCGGACGGCGTGGTGGACGTGGCCCTGGTCCGGGACGGCCCCCACGGCCTGATCGCCGGCACGACCGGCTCGGGCAAGAGCGAGCTGCTGCGCAGCCTGGTGGTCGGGATGGCGACCCGTCTCGGACCGGACCACCTGACCTTCGTCCTCGTCGACTACAAGGGCGGCGCGACCTTCGACGCCTGCGCTCGCCCCCCGCACGTCGTCGGCGTCGTGACCGATCTGGACGAGCGGCTGGCCGAGCGCGCGCTGCGCAGCCTGCGCGCGGAGCTGCGCCGGCGGGAGCGGGTGCTGCGCGAGCACGGCGCGCCCGACCTCGACTCGCTTCGGCGGGCCGCAGGCCAGCCGGTCGTGCCGCGGCTGGTGGTGGTGGTCGACGAGTTCGCCGCGCTCGCCGTGGAGCAGCGCGACTTCCTCCACGCGCTGGTGGACGTGGCGCAGCGCGGGAGGAGCCTCGGCGTCCACCTCCTCCTCGCGACGCAGCGGCCGAGCGGGGTGGTCGGCGACGACATCCGCGCCAACACCAACCTGCGGCTCGCGTTGCGGGTGCAGGACGTCGCGGACTCGATCGACGTCCTCGGCGAGGGGTGCGCCGCCGCGTTGCCACGCGGCCTGCCGGGTCGGGCGGTCGTCCGCCTGGGCGCCGACGAGCTGCTCCCGTTCCAGGCGGCCCACGCGAGCGGGCGCCGGGACGGCAGCTCGGCGACGGAGCTGGAGGAGCTGGTCGACAGCGTCGTCGAGGCCGCGTCGCTCCTCGGCCTGGGCCCGGCGCGGCGGCCGTGGTGCGACCCGCTGCCGGCGGTGCTCGGACCGCAGGACCTCGTGGCGGTCGTCGGCGCCGCTGCCTCGCCGGCCACCGGCGTCGTGGGCGTGATCGACCTGCCGGACGAGCAGCGCCGCTCGGCGCTGGCGTGGCGCCCGGCCGATGGCCACCTGGCCGTCGTCGGATCGGCGGGCTCGGGCGTCGGGTCGACGCTGCGGACGCTCGCCCGCTCCGCGCTCGCGTCGGGTGCCACGGTGGCGGTGATCGACGCGTGCGCCGACCAGGCGTGGGACGCCGTCGACGCGGAGCCCGGGTGCGCCGGCGTCGTGCGGCTCCACGAGCGCGAGCGCCTGCTCCGGCTCCTGCTCGCCGCGTCGCGCCGGCTCGACGCGGCGGGGCACCCGAGCGCGTCGCGCGACCACGTGGTCGTCGTCCACGGCCTGGCGGCGCTGCGGACGGAGCTGGAGGATCTGGACCGCTCCGGCGAGCTGCACGCGCTCGACCGGCTCGTGGCGGAGGGACCCGGCCGGGGCGTGGTGCTCGTCGTGGGCGCCCATGCGCCCGCGGCCGTGCCGGCGTCGATGCTGTCGCGCATCGCCCACCGGTGGGTCCTCCACCTCCACGACGCCCACGACGCGCCGCTCCTCGGCGTCGCCTCCCGCGACGTCCCGCCGCCGGTCCCCGGGCGCGCCGTCGTCGCCGCCGAGGCCGCCGCCGCGCAGCTCGTGGCGCCGTGGCTCGTCGACCGCCCGCCCCAGGTGGCGCCGGCGAGGGCGACCTGCCGGATCGCCGAGCTGCCCCGGGTGCTCCACGCCAGCGCGCTCGATCCGCCCGCGCCGCCGGGCGCTGACGGCTGGAGCGTCGGGATCGGGATCGACTTCGACTCGCTGGACGTCGTCCGCCTCGACGTGCCCGACGGCGAGCACGTCGTGGTGCTCGGTCCCGGTCGCAGCGGGCGCAGCACCGTGCTGTCGCTGCTCGCGGCCGCGTGGTCGGCGGCGGGAGCCGGCTGGCTCGGCGTCGTGGCGCCGAGACGTTCGGCGATCACCGGGGTCCACCTGCCGCCCGACGCAGTCGTGTCGCGCCACGTGGGCGACGTCCTCGACGCCTGCCCGGGTGCGGGACCCGCGCTCGTCGTCGTGGACGACGCGGAGCTGGTCGACGACGACGGCGGGCGCCTCGCCGCGCTCGTGGTGGCGCGACGCCCCGGGCTCGTGGTCGCGGCGGCCGCGCGCCCGGAGGCGCTCCGGCACGCGTACGGGCACTGGACCGCCGGGGTGCGCCGGAGCCGCCTCGGGCTGGTGATGACCGGCGCCCAGGACGTCGACGGCGACCTCCTCGGCGCCTCCCTGCCGCGGCGGCCGCCGCTCGCGCCCCGGCCGGGGCTCGCGCACCTCGTCGCCGACGGGGCGACGTCGCTGGTGCAGGTCGCGGTGCCGGGGCCCGCGCCGGGCCGGGGAGGCACCTCGCGGGCGACGCGGTCGTATCGTGGCGGTCGATGACACGGATGCTGACCGTCGCCGCCGCGCAGATGGGCCCGGTGCAGCGCGACCACACGCGGGCGCAGGTCGTGGAGCGGATGCTCGCGCTGCTCCGCGACGCGCACCGTCACGGCGTCGAGCTCGTCGTCTACCCGGAGCTCGCGCTGACCACCTTCTTCCCCCGGTGGTTCGTCGACGACATCGCCGAGGCGGACCACTGGTACGAGCGCTGCATGCCGAACGAGGACACGCGGCCGCTGTTCGACGAGGCGAAGGCGCTCGGTGTGGGCTTCTCCCTCGGCTACGCCCTCCTCGAGCACGACGCCGACGGCACCGCCCGCCGGTCGAACGTGCAGACGCTGGTCGAGCGCGACGGGACGATCGTGGCGACGTACCGCAAGGCGCACATCCCCGGTCACGAGCACCACGAGCCGGACCGGCCGTTCCAGCACGCGGAGCGGTACTACTTCGAGCCGTCGCAGGAGGGGTTCGGGGTGTGGCGCGCGTTCGGCGGCCGGATCGGGATGATGATCTGCAACGATCGCCGCTGGCCGGAGACGTACCGGGTGATGGGGCTGCAGGGGGTCGAGATGATCCTCTGCGGCTACAACACCCCGATCCACTACGTGCCCGACCCGAGCCAGGACATCCTGCAGGGGTTCCACAACGCGCTCGTCATGCAGGCCGGCGCGTACCAGAACGGCACGTGGGTGGTGGGGGTGGCCAAGGGCGGCGTCGAGGAGGGCGTCGACTCGCTCGGCCAGTCGATGATCGTGGCCCCGAGCGGCCAGATCGTGGCGCAGGCCCTGACCACCGGCGACGAGCTCGTGATCGCCCGGTGCGACCTTGACTGGTGCGCGCGCTACACGGGCACCCTGTTCGACTTCGACCGCTACCGCCGCCCCGAGCTGTACGGGCGGATCACGTCGCAGCGCGGGGTCGTCCTGGACGGGGCCTGAAGCGCGCCGAGGATCTCGCACCGCCACGTGCGGCGGTCGAAGGTGACGCGGAGGTGAACTGATACCGTCGTCGCACCTCACGACGACGGAATGGCGGAAGCACCACGTGAACTCGACGCTCGCACCTCTCCGGGTCCTCGTCATCGACGACCACCGGTCCTACGCCGAGGCGCTCAGCCTGGCCGTGTCGCTCGAACCCGGGTTCCAGTCCGTCGGCCACGCGCCCGACGTGCGCTCGGGCCTCGACCGCGTGCTCGAGGAGCACCCGGACGTGGTCGTCATCGACTGGCAGCTGCCCGACATCGACGGCATCGAGGGCGTGCGACGCATCCTCGTGGCCGACCCGCGGGTGAAGCTCGTGATGATCACCGGGCACTCCGAGCGCGGGCTCGAGCGCCTGGCGGGCATGGCCGGGGCCACCGCCTTCCTCCCGAAGGAGAGCTCGATCGCGGAGATCATCCAGAAGGTCCGCGAGTCGGCGGCGGGTGAGACGTCGATCGAGATCACCGACTCGGGTGACGTGCACGCGCCCGGCGCGCCGAGCCTGACGCCGCGCGAGGTGGAGGTGCTGTACATGCTCGCTCGCGGCCGCGACCCCCAGGCGATCGCGTCCGAGCTGTTCCTCAGCGTGCACACCATCCGCGGGTACGTGAAGGAGGTGCTCCGCAAGCTCGGGGCCCACTCGCAGCTCGAGGCCGTCGCGATCGCGCGCCGCTCGGGGCTGCTGCCCGGCGCCGACTACTGACCGGGAGGTTCGACCGGCCCGCCGGGGAACGTCACGACGAACCGCGCGCCGCCGAGGGGTGAGTCCTCGCAGGTGGCGCGGCCGTGGTGGAACTGCGCGAACCGGGCGACGAGGAACAGCCCGATCCCGGTGCCGGGCCGGTCGTCGGCCTGCTCGCCGCGCACGTAGGCGTCGAAGATCCGTGCCTTCATGTCGTCCGCGACGCCGGAGCCGTTGTCCTCCACCACGAGGTCGATGACGTCGTCGTGCTCGATGGCGCCGACGAGCACGGTCGATCCGGCGGGCGTGTGCCGGAGGGCGTTGCTGATCAGGTTGTCGAGGATCCGCTCGACCTGGGCGCGGTCGGCCCACAGCATCAGGTCGCCGCGCATCTCGCCGAGGCGGACGTGGTGCGAGTCGTTCGCGAACTCGCGGACGTTGTTGCGGATGAGGTGCTCGAGGTCGACCCGCTGGCGGCGCGGCGCGTTCAGGCCGCCGCCGATGCGGTTCGCCGCGACGAGGTCGGCGAGGGCGCCCTCGGTGCGGCGCGCCTCCACGCGGATGCGGTGGACGAGCTCGCGCTCCTGCTCCTCGGTGATGGCGTCGCCGCGGTCCTCGAGGATCTCCGTCATCATCCGGATCGCGGCGAGCGGCGCGCGCAGGTCGTGGGACACCGCGGACAGCATCGACGCACGTTCCGTCGAGGCGGTCACCAGATCCATCAGCGAGCCCTGCAGCTGGTCGTTGAGGGCCAGCATGTCCGTGACGTCCGTGAACGTCACGACGGCACCGGAGCCGTCGACGCCGGGGAACGAGATCGGGCTGCTGTTGACGATCAGCCACCGTCGCTCGTCGTCGGGGCGCAGGATGCCGAGGGTGACGTCGCGCACGGTGACGCCGTGGCGGAGCGTGATCGAGCTGGGGTGGTCCTCGCCGGGGAACGGGCGGCCGTCGCGGTGGATCGCGCGCCACCTCGGGTCGACGGGGGTGCGCCCGAGCAGCTGGTCCTCGGTGAGGCCGAGGATCCGCGCCGCGGCGGGGTTGGCCTGGACGATCCCGCCGTCGGGGCTGTGCACGGCGACGCCCTGCGAGATCGAGTCGAGGATCAGCTGGAGCCGGTTCTCGCTCTGGGCGAGGTCCTCCTTCGCCCGCTCGCTCTCCTTCAGGGCGATGCGGTACGAGAAGAGCCGCTCGACCTGGCGCCCGAGGGCCTCGAGCATCCCGAGCTGCGTCGGCGTCAGCCGTCGCGGCACCCGGTCGATGACGCACAGCGACCCGACCGCGACGCCGTCGTCGGTGCGCAGCGGCGCCCCGGCGTAGAAGCGCACGTGCGGGTCCGCCACCACGTACGGGTTGTCGCACCACGAGGGGTCGGTGAGGGAGTCCTCGACGACCATGAGCCGGTCGTGGTGGAGCGTTCGGTCGCAGAACGCGCCGGTGCGCGGGAGCTGGTCGACGTCGATGCCGACCCGGGCCTTGAACCACTGCCGCGTGCTGTCGACGAGGGTGACGGCCGCGATCGGGGTGTCGCACAGCTCGGCCGCGAGCCGGACGATGTCGTTGAAGGCCTGCTCGGGCTCGGTGTCGAGGATGTCGAGGCGGTGGAGCGCCACCAGCCTCGCGTGGTCGCGGTCGTGTGCCACGACGCCGTGCCCGCTGGTGTCGATCGCCGCATCGGACACCGCGTGGAGGGTACCGCCGAACCGGATCGTCACACGCCGCTCGCACGGGGGCTACCGCTCGCGCCCGGCGCTTGACAAAATGTCAAGCGTGACCGACCTCGCCCAGCCCGCTCCGACCTCGGCCGCCGTGGCGTTCGAGCTGAACGGGACCCCCGTCCGGGTCCGGCCGGACCACCCGCACCTCCTCGCGGCCCTGCGCGAGGAGCTCGACGTCACCTCGCCGAAGGACGGCTGCTCGCCCTCCGGGCAGTGCGGGTGCTGCACGGTGCTGGTCGACGGCAAGGCGGTCGTCAGCTGCCAGCAGCCGCTGGCGAAGGTCGCGGGGCGCGCGGTGACCACGCTGGAGGGCGTCGACGAGGGGGAGCGGGCCGCGTTCGCCGAGGCGTTCGCCGCGTGCGGGGGGCTCCAGTGCGGCTTCTGCATCCCCGGGATCGTCATGCGCGCCAAGGCGCAGATCGACAAGAAGGGCGCCGGCCTGGAGCGGGCGGACATGGCACGTCACCTCGGCGCGCACCTGTGCCGGTGCACCGGGTACGTCAAGGTGCTCGACGCGATCGACGCGGTCGCCAAGGGCAAGCGGTTCGAGCCGCAGCTGTCCGCCGAGATCGGCGGGTCCGGCGCGAAGTACGAGGCCGAGGCGCTCGCGCTGGGGGATCGCGGCTACGTCGACGACCTCCGCGTGCCGGGGATGCTGCACGCCGCGCTGCACCTGACCGCGCACGCCCGCGCCGACGTGCTCGGCATCGACACCTCGGCCGCGGCCGCCGCCCCCGGGGTCGTCGCGGTGCTGACGGCGGCGGACGTGCCGGGCGAGCTGCTCGTCGGCATCATCCACAAGGACTGGCCGGTGATGATCCCGGTCGGCGGCCGCACGAGCTACGCCGGGGACGTCCTCGCGGTCGTCGTCGCGGCCACACGCGACCAGGCTCGGGCCGCGGCCGCGCTCGTCGAGGTCGCGTACGAGGTGCACCCACCCGTGACCGATCCGCTCGCGGCGATCGAGGACGGGGCGCCGCTCGCGGTGTGGCGCACGCCGACCAACGTGTTGAGCTCGAGCGAGTACGCGCGCGGTGACGTCGACGCGGCGCTCGCCTCGTGCGCGCACACGGTGCACGAGGTGTTCCAGACGCAGCGGATCGAGCACGCCTTCCTCGAACCGGAGAGCACCCTCGCCGTGCCGGAGGTGGTCGAGGGCGCCCGCCACCTGCAGGTGTGGTCCGGCGGCCAGGGCGTGTGGGACGACCGCGACGACATCGCGCGCGTGCTCGGCGTAGGCCGCGGGTCGGTGACCGTGACGTTGGTGTCCAACGGCGGCGCGTTCGGCGGCAAGGAGGACATGAGCAACCAGGCGCACGCCGCGCTCGCGGCATGGCTGCTCGATCGACCCGTCAAGTGCACGCTGTCGCGCGAGGAGAGCTTCCGCATCCACGCGAAGCGCCACCCGATCCGGCTCGAGTACTGGGCGGGCTGCGACGCGGACGGGCGGCTGCAGGCGCTGCGGGTGCGCGCGGTCGGGGACAGCGGTGCCTACGCGAGCGTCGGGATGAAGGTCCTCGAGCGGGCGGCGGGTCACGCGAGCGGCCCCTACCGGGTGCCGAACATCGACGTGCGCGCCGTCGCGGCGCGGACGAACAACCCGGTGTGCGGCGCGTTCCGCGGGTTCGGCGCCAACCAGGCGCAGTTCGCGATGGAGGGCGTGCTCGACCGGTTGGCGGAGCGCGTGGGCATCTCCGGGTGGGAGATCCGCAAGCGCAACGTGATCCGCCCGGGCGAGGTGTGGGGGCCCGGTCAGGTGATGGACGAGGGGTGCGCGGGCGCCGAGGCGTGCCTGGACGCCATCGAGCCGATGTACGCCGCCGCCCGCGCCGACGGGCGCGCCGTCGGGTTGGGCCTCGGGCTGAAGAACAGCGGGCTCGGGAACGGCTTCCGCGAGGTGTCCGGCGCGGTCGTGCGGTTCCGCGCCGGCGGGCGCATCGAGGTCCGCCACGGCTGGACGGAGATGGGTCAGGGGGTGCACACGGTCGCGCTGCAGGTGGCCGCGCAGGAGCTCGGCGTCGACCCGGCCCGCATCGACGTGGTCGTGGACACCACGCGCGAGCTCGGCTTCGGACAGACGACCGGGTCGCGCGGGACGTTGATGGCGGCCGGCGCGGTGCGCGCCGCGTGCGCGGCGGCCGTCGCCGCCGGCTGCGCCGAGGAGGTGGACCACCACGGCGAGCACGTCGTCGACTGGACCCAGCACCTCGGCGACCCCGACCACCCGAACCCGACGATCCACGCTGCGTTCGGCTACGCGGCGCAGATGGTCGTCGTCGACCGCGCGACCGGCGCCGTCGAGCGGGTGGTCGCCGTGCACGACGTCGGTCGGGCCGTGAACCCGCTGCTGTGCGAGGGCCAGATCGAGGGCAGCGTCCACATGGGCCTCGGGTACGCGCTCAGCGAGGACTTCCCCGCCGATCCGGAGACGGGCTTCCCGACGAGCACGACGCTCCGGTCGCTCGGGATCCTGCGGGCGAAGGACGTGCCACCGATCGAGGTGCACCTGGTCGAGGTGCCCCAACCCCGCTCGCCCTACGGGATCAAGGGCGTCGGCGAGATCGGGCTGGTGCCCACGGCGCCGGCGGTGGCAGCGGCGCTGCACGAGCTGGACGGCACGTGGCGCCACACGCTGCCGATGCGCCCCAAGGGCGCCGCCGCGGACGACTGACCCGACCTTCGGCGGTCCGAGCACCCTGGACGTGCTCGCGCTGCCAGCGGTGCGGTCGTCAGCTCGTGACGGCGGCGGCCCAGCGGGCGAGCGCGGCGGTGGCCGCCGTCGCGACCTCCTCGTCCGGTCGGCCGTCGTGGTGCCGGGCGACCGCGTCGCCGGCGATGAGCCCGGCGACCACGGGCGCGCCCACGCCGTCGGTCAGGTCGAGCCACTCGCCCCAGCACGGGGGGTCGTCGTACCAGCGGAGGTAGCCGCCGGGCGACACCGGCCACCAGCGCTGGTCGAACCGCAGGACGACCTTCTCGACCGCGCCCATCGCGAGGCGCGCGAGCGCGGTGCGGTGCGGCCGGGGGAGCCCCGGGTCGAGCTCGATCGACGGCAGCACGCCGAGCGGGACGGTGCAGATGCACGCGTCCGCGTCCTCGGCGCCCCCGTCGGCGTGGACGCGGACGCCGCCGGACGCTCCGGCCCGCCACGTGATCGCGCGCACGGGCCGGCCGAGCCGGACGTCCAGGCCTCGCGCCCCGTGCTCGAGGAGCTGCCCGAAGCCGCGCGGGAACCAGCGATCGCCGGCGCCGACCCCGGGCTCGAGCAGCGCCCAGACCGACAGCTCCGGCGGTTCGAGCCCGGCCTCGAGCACGACGTCGGCCGCGACGGCGAGGGCGGCGGCCCGGGCGTCGGTGCCGTCGCCGGCGAGGGCGCTCCCGAGCAGCTCGGCGAGCGATCGCGGCTCGCGCACGGGGAGCGCCGCCGCACCCGCCGTGAGGCGCGCCAGCGCGGCGCCCACGTCGGGCAGCGGCGGGCGGGCCGTCGCCGCGAGCGGGCTCGCGAAGGCGGTCGGCACCGTCGCGATCCCGAGGGCCTCAGCGGCCCCCGCGAGCGGGTTGCGGTCCAGCTGCTGGAGCCACGCCGCGCCCAGGTCGGCGCGCACCGGGGGCTCGCCGGCGCCTCCCGGGAGCTCGACGGTCCGGATCCGTCCGCCGAGGCGATCGCGCGCCTCGAGCACGACGACGTCGACGCCCTCAGCGGCCAGCGCCCCGGCGGCGGCGATCCCCGCCGCACCGGCGCCGACGACGACCACCCGCGACGCCCCCGCCGCGGCGGCCCACGCGGCGGCGCGGCGGCCGCTCGCCCAGGCGCCGTGCACCATCGCCGGGGCGTCGGCGTTCGTCGCCTCGCCGGCGAGCACGAACCGGTCGTCGACGGGCTCGCCGATCGTGCGGCGGTCGTCGGGGGCCCCGCCGGGCCGCAGGAGGCTCCACGAGCCGCGGCTCCACGGGTCGTCGCGCCAGCGCGAGACGTGCCACGCGACGGGCCGGGGCGGTTCGCGTGACGGCACCCTCCGATCCTGGCACGATGGCTCCCGATGAGCGCCGTGACGTCGGGGATGGTGTGCGGGCACCACCACCTGTACTCCGCGCTCGCCCGCGGGATGCCGGCGCCGCCGGAGCGGCCGGTGGACTTCCGCGGCATCCTCGAGCAGGTGTGGTGGCGCCTCGACGTCGCGCTCGACCTCGACATGCTCCGGTGGAGCGCGATGCTCGGGGCGCTGGAGGCGCTCGAGTGCGGGACCACGGCCATCGTCGACCACCACGAGAGCCCGAACGCGATCGAGGGCAGCCTCGACGTCATCGCCGAGGCCTGCCACGAGGTCGGCGTGCGCGTGGTGTGCGCCTACGGCGTGACGGACCGCCACGGCGCGGACGGCGCGCGCCGGGGGCTCGCCGAGAACGAGCGGTTCGTGCGTGCGGGGGGTCGCGCGATGGTGGGGATCCACGCCGCGTTCACCTGCTCGGACGAGACGCTGGCGGCTGCGGCGGGGCTGGCGGCGGACCTGGGCGTGGGCGTGCACGTGCACGTCGCGGAGGGGCTCGACGACGTGGGGGCGGGCGCCCGGCTGGAGGCGCTCGCCCAGGAGGACTGGCTGCTCGTGCACTGCGTCCACCTCGACCGCGACCTGCCGGGCACGATCGCGCACAACCCGCGGAGCAACATGAACAACGCGGTCGGCTACGCGGCGCCGGCGTCGCGCCCGAACCCCGTGGTGCTGGGCACGGACGGCATCGGCGCGGACATGCTGGAGGAGCTCCGGCTCGCCTACGTGGCGCTGCGCGCGAGCGACGTCTCGCAGACGCCGGAGACGGCGTGGCGCTGGCTGGAGGAGGGCTACCGCCTGGTGCCCGAGGCGCGCGACGACCGGGTGACGTGGAGCTACGAGCACGCCGACTCGCCCTGGCACGTCGCGTTCACGCCGGGCATCCGCGCGCTCGACGTCGTCCGGGCCGACGGCGAGGTGGTGCTCCGCGACGGCGTCGCCACCCGCGTGGACGCGCACGAGGTGCGCGCCCGTGCCGCGGAGCAGGCGGGCCGGCTCTTCGCGCGCCTCTGACCGGGATCCGCCGTGAGGGGTGCCAGCTACCATCGCCGGCCATGACCCCGACGACCGCGGCCGGGACGGGCTCCGTGCCCGTCGCGCTGTACCTGCAGGACGCCCACACGATCCGCGACGGCATCGAGCTCGTGCGCTACGCGGAGGCGCGGGGGTTCGACGCGGTGTGGCAGGCCGACAGCCGGCTCGTGCGCGACGCCGTGGTGCCGATGGCCGCCTTCGCGGCGACCACGGACCGGATCCGCGTGGGCAGCGGGGTGGTGGACTGCTGGACGCGGAACCCGGCCCGCCTCGCGAGCACGTTCTCGACGCTGGACGACCTCGCGCCGGGGCGGATCGTGTGCGGCCTGGGCGCGTGGTGGGATCCGCTCGCCCGGAAGGTGGGCATCCAGCGTGATCGTCCCCTGACGGTGATGCGCGAGGTCGTGACGGTCGTGCGCGCGCTGCTGGCCAACGAGACCGTGAGCTTCGACGGCGTGTTCGCCCACCTCGACGGCGTCGAGCTCGACTACGTGCACCAGGAGCGGCGCCCGAAGGAGGTGCCGATCTACATCGGCGCCACCGGGATGCAGATGATGGAGCTGACCGGCGAGATCGCCGACGGGGCGGTGCTGAACTACCTCGTCTCGCCGGCGTACAACGAGGGCGCGCTCGCCGCCCTCGCGCGTGGCGCGGCGAAGGCGGGCCGCACGCTGGCCGACATCGACCGGCCGCAGCTCGTGGTGTGCAGCGTCGACCGCGACCGCGCCGCCGCGCTCGACGCGGCCCGCCTGCTCGTCACCCAGTACCTCGGGCAGCAGCCGCACATCATGAAGGCGTCGGGGGTGCCGCAGGAGCTGCTCGACGAGATCGGCTCGGTGCTCACCTGGCCGGCGACGCACGACCAGGTGGTCGCCGCGAGCCGGCTGGTGCCCGACGACGTCGTGCAGATGATCACGGCGAGCGGCGAGCCCGACGAGGTGCGCGCCAAGGTGGACGAGTACGTCGCCACCGGCTGCACGTGCCCGATCCTCTACCCGCTGGGGGAGGACGTCCGGCTGATGATCGACACCTTCGCGGCGTAGGGTCGCGCGATGATCACGCTCGACGGGGTCACGAAGCGGTTCCCCGACGGGACGGTGGCCGTCGACGACCTGACGCTCGAGGTGCCGACCGGGACGGTGATGGCCCTGCTCGGCTCGTCGGGATCCGGGAAGACGACCACGCTGCGGATGATCAACCGCCTCGTCGAGCCGTCGAGCGGGACGATCTCCGTCGACGGGCGCGACATCCGCTCGGTCGACGTGCAGGACCTGCGCCGCGGCATGGGCTACGTCATCCAGCAGGCCGGGCTGTTCCCGCACCGGACGATCCTGGACAACGTCATGACGGTGCCGCGGCTGCTCGGCTGGGACAAGGCGCGGGCTCGGGCACGGGCACGCGAGATGCTGGAGATGGTCGGGCTCGACCCGGCGATCGGCCGGCGGTACCCGGCGCAGCTGAGCGGCGGCCAGCAGCAGCGCGTCGGGGTGGCCCGCGCCCTCGCGTCGGATCCCCCGGTGCTGCTGATGGACGAGCCGTTCGGCGCGGTCGACCCGATCGTGCGCATGCAGCTGCAGGAGGAGTTCACCCGGCTCCAGCGGGAGCTGGCGAAGACCGTCGTGTTCGTGACGCACGACGTCGACGAGGCGATCACGGTGAGCACGATGATCGCGGTGCTGCGCCCCGGCGGGTCGCTCGCGCAGCTCGGCACGCCGCACGACGTGCTGGCCTCGCCGGTCGACGAGTTCGTCGACGGGTTCATGGGCAAGGACCGCGCCGTCAAGCTGCTGGGGCTGCACCCCGCCGCCCACGTGCCGTGCCGCCCGCTCGACGCGCCGGTGGACGGGTACGACCTCGACGCGCCGGCGTTGGTGTGGCGCCGGGGCGCCGAGCGCCTCCCGGCGTCGGTCGTGCGCCCGGGGGAGACGGCTCGACACGTGCTCGACCGCGCGCTCGCCCACCCGCTGCGCGCCGTCGTCCAGCTCGACGAGGCGGGGCGTCCGATCGGGTGGTCCGCGCTCGACGACCTCCGTCGGGTCGGCGGAGGCCCGCTCGCGTGAGGCCCGCCGCGGGACCGACCTGGAGCGGCGACCAGCTCGCCGGCAACTGGGACGTCATCCGCCACTACGCGCTCCTGCACGTGCAGTACACGGTGGTCGCGGTCCTCCTCGGCGCGCTCGTCGCGCTGCCGCTCGGCTACCTCGGGCACCGGCGGCCGGTGACGTACCCGACGCTGCTCGGCATCACGAACGTGATCTACGCCGTGCCGTCGGTGGCGATGTTCCTGCTCCTCGCGCCCTTCCTCGGGTACACCAACGACCGGCCGGTGGTCGTCGCGATGGCGCTGTACTCGCTGGTGGTCCTGGTGCGCAGCATGGTCGAGGGCCTCCGGAGCGTGCCGCCGGCCACGACGACCGCGGCCAGCGCGATGGGCTACGGCTCGCTGCGCCGCTTCCTCGCCGTCGAGCTGCCGCTCGCGCTGCCGAACCTGATCGCGGGGCTGCGGATCGCGACGGTGAGCACGGTGTCGCTGATCAGCGTCGGCGGCTTGATCGGCCGCGGCGCGCTCGGGCGGCTGTTCGACGACGGGTTCGACCGGCGGATCGACGTCGAGGTGTGGGCGGGGATCGTGACCATCGTCGTGCTCGCGCTGGTCCTCGACGCGCTGCTGCTGCTGGTCGGGCGCGTCGCGACGCCGTGGGCGCGAGCCGGCGGTGCGGCGGCACGCGGGCGGCGGGCACGGGGGGCCGCGGCGTGAGCGACATCCTCGACGGCTTCGGGTGGGTGTTCACGTCCTCGCACTGGACGGGGCGCAACGGCATCCTCGGATCCCTCGGCGAGCACCTCCGCTACTCGGGCATCGCCCTTGCGCTGGCGATCCTGGTCGGGTTGCCCGCCGGCCTGGTGATCGGTCACACGGGGCGCGGCAACTTCGCCGCGGCGAGCGTCGCCAACACGTTGCGGGCGGTCCCCACGTTCGGCGTGGTGCTGCTGCTGTTCCGGTGGCAGCCGCGCAGCACGTTCCCGGTCCTCGTGGCGCTGACGGTGCTGGCGGTGCCCTCGATCGTGCTCGGCACCGCGGCGGGGATCCAGTCGCTCGAGCGCAGCGTGCGCGACGCGGCGCGCGGGATCGGGCTGTCGCCGGTGCAGGTGCTGCTGCGCGTGGAGCTGCCCTCCGCCCTGCCGCTCGTGCTGGCCGGCGTGCGCTCGGCGGCGAACCAGATCATCGCCACCGCGACCGTCGCCGGGTTCGGCTTCGGCCTCGGCGGGCTCGGCGAGTTCATCTACTCCGGCTACGGCACCCAGCGCGACGACGTCGTGTACGGCGCGACGATCCTCGTCATCGCGCTGGTGCTCGCCGTCGAGGGCGCGTTCGCGCTCGCGCAGCGCCGCCTCGTGTCGCCCGGCGTGCGCGTGCGGCGCCGGGTGTCGGGTCCCCTGGGCGCCCTCCCGGCGCGCACCCACCGGGTACTCTGACCTCCGCCCCACCGATCTGGAGGATCCCCGTGAACAGGATGCGCCCCCTTCTCGCGCTCACGCTGGTCGGCGCCCTCGGCATCGCCGCGTGCGGTGACGACGACGACGAGCCCGCCGCCACCGCGCCCGAGGCGCAGGTCGTCACCGTCGGGTCGGCCAACTTCCCGGAGAGCCAGCTGATCGCGGCGATCTGGGCGCAGTCGCTCGAGGACGGCGGCGTGCGCGTCGCCCGCAAGGACCCGATCGGCAGCCGGGAGCTGTACTACCAGGCGATCGGCGCCGACGAGATCGACCTCGTCCCCGAGTACACGAACTCGCTGCTCAGCTTCGTGCTGCGCCAGGCCGACCCGGACGCGACGCCCACGGCGACGAACGTGGACGAGCAGGTGGCCGCGATCCGCGAGGCCCTGCCCGACACGCTCACGATCGGCACGCCCTCCACCGCGGAGGACAAGGACGTCATCGTGTGCAGCCGCGAGGTGGCCGAGCAGTACTCCCTCACGAACCTGAGCAGCCTCGCCGAGGTGGCGGGTGAGATCACGCTGGGCGCGCCGCCCGAGTTCGAGACCCGCTCGCCGTTCGGCCTCGTCGGCTTCCGCGAGATCTACGGCGCCGAGTTCGGCGAGTTCGTCCCGCTCGAGATCGGGGTCATGGCCGACAGCCTGAAGAGCGGCGCGATCGACTGCGGCAACATGTTCTCCACGATGTCGGCGATCACGACCGAGGGGTTCGTCCCGCTCGAGGACGACAAGACGATCGTGCCGAACGAGGCGGTGCTGCCGCTGCTGCGCACCGACGCGGCCACGCCGGAGGTCACCTCGATCCTCGACCAGGTCAACGCGCAGCTGACGACCGACGTCCTCAAGGCGCTGATGGTCAAGGTCGAGGTCGACAAGCTCGCGCCGGACGAGGTCGCCGACGAGTTCATCACCTCCATCGCCAGCGCGCCGGCGGGTGGCTGAGCTGCGCGCCGCGTCAGGAGTCGCGTGATCACGGTCGAGGGGTTGACGAAGCGCTTCGGCCGCACCCTCGCGGTGGACGGGTTGAGCTTCGTCGTCCACCCGGGGCAGGTGACCGGGTTCCTCGGGCCCAACGGCTCCGGGAAGAGCACGACCATGCGCTGCATGCTCGGGCTCGACCGGCCGGAGGCCGGCCGCACCCTGTTCCAGGGGCGGCCGTACCGGACCCTCGCGCGCCCGTTGCACGAGGTGGGCGCGCTCCTGGACGCCGGCTACGTCCACCCCGGCCGCACCGGTCGCAACCACCTGCGCTGGCTCGCGGCCACGAACGGCCTGCCGCGCAGCCGGGTGGACGAGGTGCTCGAGATCGTCGGGCTGACGTCGGCCGCGGGGAAGCGGCTGCGGGCGTACTCCCTGGGCATGCGCCAGCGCCTCGGGCTCGCCGGCGTGCTGCTCGGCGAGCCGCACACCGTCGTGCTCGACGAGCCCGCGAACGGGCTCGACCCCGAGGGCATCCGCTGGATCCGCGACGTGCTCGTGCACCTCGCGGGCCAGGGCCGCACGGTGCTGGTCAGCAGCCACCTGCTGTCGGAGATGGCGCTGATGGCGACGGCGCTCGTCGTGATCGGCCAGGGGCGGCTCATCGAGCAGTCCACGGTCGCCGACTTCGTCGACCGCCACGGGGATCACTGGGTGCGGGTCCGCAGCCCGCGCGTCGCGACCTTGCGCGAGGCCCTCGAGGCGGGAGGCGCCCGGGTGCAGCCGCTCGACGAGCAGACGCTCGACGTGCGCGGCCCGTCCATCGTCGACGTCGGCGAGCTCGCGGCCCGTTACCAGGTCGTGCTGCACGAGCTGTCGGCCCAGACGGGCTCGCTCGAGGACGCCTTCCTCGCCGCGACCGCGACGGCCCAGGAGTACCGCACGTCGCCGTCGCCGTCGCCGTCGCCGTCGCCCGGCGGTGGTGCGTGATGGTCCACGTGCTGCGCAGCGAGTGGATCAAGCTGCGGACGATCCGGATGAACTGGGTCCTCGTGATCATCGCGATCGCGTTCCCGCTCGTGGTGACCACGCTCACGGCGGCGTTGATCGACGCGGACGAGATCGACACCAACGACATGGTGGGCCTCATCACCGGGACCTCGGTGATCACCGCGATGCTGCTGGGCGTGATCGGCGCGTCCACCATCACGGGCGAGTTCGGCTTCGGGACGATCCGGGTGACGTTCGCCGCGACGCCGAGGCGGATGCGCGTGCTCCTCGCGAAGGGCATCGTGACGGTCGTCGTCGCGCTGGTCGTCGAGGCGGTGGTCGTGCTGACCTGCTACGGCGTGGCGTCCGCCATCGCGTCGTCGCGGGACGCGCCGCTCGACCTCGGGGCCACCGAGGCGGGTGATGCCGCGATGGCGGGCGTGATCGGGTTCGCGGCGATCGTGGCCCTGCTGGGCTACGGCCTCGGGCTGCTGATCCGGAACACGCCCACGGCCGTGGCCGTGCTGATCCTGTGGCCGCTCGTCGCCGAGAACATCGTCGCCGGGATCCTGAGCGCGTCCGGCGTGAGCGAGCCGTTGAAGTGGATGCCCTACCAGTCCGGCATCGCGATGGGCTTCCCCGACCTCGACGGCGAGACGTTCGGGCGGGTCCAGGGCGGCCTCTACTTCCTCGCGATCACCCTCGTCGTCACGCTCCTCGGCGCGTTCCTGACGAACCGGCGCGACGCCTGAGGCGGCCGGTCCGCCCACGCGCCGTTCGCTACGTTGCGGCCATGCGCATCACGCTGCCGAGCGGGACGCCCGCCGAGATCGCCACGCCCCGCAGCGCATCACCGTCCGCGGCGCTCGTCGTCGCACCGGACATCTTCGGGCTGCGTCCGTTGTACGACGACCTCGCCGCCCGCCTGGCCGACGAGTGGTCGATGGCCGTGTGCGCGGTGGAGCCGTTCCCGGGGCGAGAGCTCGGCCCGGAGGTGGAGCCGCGGTTCGCGGCGGTGCCGTCGCTCGACGACGACGCCCACCTGCGCGACCTGCTGCAGGGAGCCGACGCCGCGGTCGAGGTCGCCGCGGGTGCAGCCACCCGCGTCGGGCTGATCGGGTTCTGCCTCGGTGGGATGTACTGCCACAAGGCCGCCCGGGGCGACCGCTTCGAGCGGATCGTCAGCTTCTACGGCATGATCCGCGTGCCCGAGGCGTGGCGCAGCGCGACGCAGCGCGAGCCGCTCGAGATCCTCGCGTCCGCCGACGCGGCGCGGGTGCTCGCGATCATCGGCGAGCGCGACCACTACACGCCGCCGGAGGACGTCGACGCCCTCGCGGCGACCGGGGTCGAGGTCGTGCGCTACCCGGACGCCGAGCACGGCTTCGCGCACGACCCGGCCCGCCCGGCGCACCGCGCCGCCGACGCGACCGACGCGTTCGCACGTGCGGAGGCGTGGCTGCGGGGCTGACGCCGCCCGCGTCAGCGGGCGCGGATCTGCAGGCTCTCGCGCTTGCGGATCACGTACCGGCGGTCGTGCTGGTCGATCCAGCCGAGCCGGATGAAGCTGGCGATCGCCTTGTTCACGCGCTCGCGCGACGCGCCGACCATCCCGGCCAGCTCCTCCTGCGTCACCGGCAGCGTGAACTCGTCCTCGCCCTCGGACAGCTCGAGCAACCGCTTCGCGGTGCGACCCGTGACGTCGAGGAACACGCTGTCGGCGAGCGTCTCGTCCATCACCCGCAGGCGCTGCGCGAGCAGGCGGGTGACGCCCCACAGGAGGTCGGGCTGCTGGCGGAACAGCCCGAGGACGGTGTCGTAGGGGATCGACAGGACGGTCGACGGCTCGAGCGCGCGCGCCATGGCCGAGCGCGGCCCGTCGTCGAGCATCGCCATCTCGCCGAACAGGTCGCCGGGCTCCATCAGCGACACGACGGTCTCGCGGTGGTCGATCGGGTTCGCGATCGCGATCGCCAGCCGCCCGCGGGTGACGAGGTACAGGTCCTCGGCGGAGTCGCCCTCGCGGAACAGCACGTCGCCCCGGATGAGGCCCCGCTCGTGCCCGGCGGCGGCGATCGTGCGCAGCACCTCGGGCGAGGCGTCCGAGAAGAACTCGGTCGAACCCAGCAGTTCCTCGTGACGCGCCTCGTGAGACATGCGGAGGTCACGGTACTACCCTGCACCGTCGTGCCCCTCGCCGAGCAGGACATCGTCTGGACGGTCGTGGTGGCCGCCGGCAGCGGCGCACGGTTCGGAGCGGCCAAGCAGTACGAGCGGCTCGGTGCGGAGCGCGTGCTGGACGTGTCCGTGCGCGTGGCGTCGGAGGCGGGTGACGGCGTCGTGCTGGTGGTCCCCGCCGAGGACGTCGCGCGCGAGGCGGCGGCGACGCCGTCCGCGCGCGTGGTCGGCGGCGGCGCGACCCGCAGCGACTCGGTCCGGGCCGGACTGGCCGCCGTCCCGGCCGCCGCGTCGATCGTGTGCGTCCACGACGCGGCGCGGCCGTTCGCGTCAGCGGCGCTCTACTCGGCGGTCGTCGCCGCCGTCCGGGCAGGAGCCGACGCGGCGGTGCCGGGTGTGCCGGTGACCGACACGATCAAGGTCGTCGACGCAGGTGCCGTCGTCACCACGCCGCCGCGGGCGTCGCTGGTCGCGGTCCAGACGCCGCAGGCCTTCCGCGCGGGCGTGCTGCGCGCGGCGCACGCCACCGGTGCGGAGGGGACGGACGACGCGGCGCTGGTCGAGGCGACGGGGGGACGGGTCGTCGTCGTCCCCGGCGAGGCCCGGAACCGCAAGATCACCCACCCGGACGACCTCGCGTGGGCTCGCGGCGAGCTGCGCGGCGCGAGCCGGCCGTGACGGTCCGCGTCGGGCAGGGCTTCGACGTCCACCGGTTCGGTGACGATCCGGCACGACCGCTCGTGCTCGGCGGCGTCCGCTTCGAGGGCGAGCGCGGCCTCGTGGGGCACAGCGACGCGGACGTCGTCGCCCACGCCGTCGCCGACGCCCTGCTCGGGGCCGCCGCGCTCGGCGACATCGGCCAGCACTTCCCGGACACCGACCCCCGCTGGGCGGGCGCCGACTCGCTCGTGCTGCTCGCCGAGGTCGCGGCGCTCCTGCGCCGCGACGCCTGGGAGGTCGGCAACGTCGACTGCTCCGTGGTGTGCGAGGTGCCGAAGCTCGCGCCGCACCGTGACGAGATGCAACGCCGGTTGAGCGCGGCCGCCGGAGGGCAGGTAACCGTGAAGGGCCGGCGCGCCGAGGGGCTGGGTTCGCTCGGCCGGCGCGAGGGCATCGCGTGCTGGGCCGTGGCCGTCATCACCCGTCCAGCCGAGGAGGCGCCGTGAAGCCGAAGTCCGAGAAGGGGTCGAGCCGCAAGCCGGCCCGCCCCGCCGCGCGCGGCGCGGGCGCCGGCGCCGCGTCCGGCCGGTCCCGCGGGGGTTCGGCGCCCGGTGGCCGAGGCGGTTCGGGCGCTCGCGACCGTGCGCCGTCCGGCGGTGGCAGCTCGTCGTTCCGCGCGCCCGCGTCGCGTGGCGCTGGCCGCACCGGACGCGTCGTCGCCACCGGCGAGCCGCGGCGCACGCCCGAGAAGACCCTCGGCGGCGAGCAGGTGGAGGGTCGCCAGGCGGTGCGGGAGCTGCTCATCGCCGGCCGTCGGCGCGTGCGCGAGATCTGGGTCGCGAGTGACCTCGACGAGTCCGAGACCGTGTCCGACATCCTCCAGATCGCGCAGCACGAGCGGGTGGCCGTGCAGCACGTCGCCCGCCGCCGCCTCGAGTCGACGGCGCGCACCGAGGCGCCGCAGGGGATCATCGCGTTCGCGGCCGGTCTGCCGGCGGTGGAGCTGGCGGAGCTGATCGCACGCCGCCCCGGTCACGCGCCGTTCCTCGTCGCGGTCGACGGCGTCACCGATCCCGGGAACCTCGGTGCGCTGCTGCGCAGCTGCGAGGGCGCGGGCGTCGACGGCGTCGTGCTCCCGCGCCACCGCGCCGTGCACGTCACCCCGACGGTGGCGAAGGCCGCCGCAGGCGCGGTGGAGCACGTGCGGATGGCCGTCGTCGGCGGTCTTCCCGCCGGCCTCACCGCGATGAAGGACGCCGGGATCTGGATCGTCGGCCTCGACGACGCGGCCGAGCGCGACCTGTTCGACCTCGGGGACCTCGCCCGCGAGGGGATCTGCCTCGTGATGGGCGCCGAGGGCGCCGGGCTGTCGCGCCTCGTGCGCGAGCGCTGCGACCTGGTGGTGTCGATCCCGATGCTCGGCCGCCTCTCGTCGCTCAACGTGTCGGCCGCTGCGGCGCTCGCGACGTACGAGGTGGCCCGGGCGCGGCGCTGACGCCGCGGATCGTTCCGCTCCCGCCGGGGCACCGTGGGGCATGGCCCTCCGACCCGGCGTCCTGCTCGACGTCGACGGCACGCTCGTCGACAGCAACTACCACCACACCCTCGCCTGGGCGCGCGCCTTTGCCGACCTCGGCGAGTGGGCGCCCGCCAACGCGATCCACCGACTCGTCGGGATGGGCGGCGACCAGCTCGTGCCGCGGCTGCTCGGCAAGGAGTGCCCGGAGGCCAGCCCTGCACGTGCACGCCGCTACGCGGAGCTCCTGCCGGAGGTCCGCGCGTTCCCCGGCGCCGCGGAGCTCGTCCGCCGCCTGCGCGAGCTGGGACTCGTCACGGTCATCGCGACGTCGTCGCCCGCGGCGGAGCTCGACGTCGCGATCGACGTCCTCGGCGTGCGGGGCGAGGTGGACGCGATGACGACCGCGGACGACGCCGAGGCGTCCAAGCCGGCGCCGGACATCCTCCTCGCGGCGATGGCCGCCGGCGGCATCGACCCCGCCCGGTGCGTCATGGTCGGCGACAGCGTCTGGGACGTCGAAGCCGCCGGGGCGGCCGGGATCGCGTGCATCGGGCTCGAGACCGGGGGCTTCAGCGCCCACGAGCTGCGCGAGGCCGGCGCCGTGGCCGTCCACCACGACGTCGACGACCTCCGACGACGCCTGCTCACGTCGCCGATCGCCCACCTCGTCGGGCGCTGAGGTCATCCCACCCGGCACGTCGCCGCCCGCCGTCCTCTACGCTGCCCGCACCCGCCGGGTTAGCTCAGTTGGCAGAGCACCGCACTTGTAATGCGGTGGTCGTCGGTTCGATTCCGACACCCGGCTCTCGATGCCCGGATTCGACCGCGGGTCGCATGTCCACCCCAGGCCGCGAACCTGCTCGCCGGCCTCGTCGCCAGTGATCTGGCCGAGCCCGCGAGCCCAGCCGCGCGATGGGCCGCATCGTCTTCCCTCCACCTTCGGCGCCGTGATGATCCGGCCGGCCGGGGGAGCGGGCGCGGCTTGGCGTGCGATCGAGACGTCGAGCGCCCGCCAGCGTGTCGTCGCCGGCACGCGCCACCGCGGTCGCGACATCAGGCTGCGGAGCGCTCACCTCGATGGTGGTGATCTCGCAGGTGACGATGGCGTCGACCGGTTGGTCGGCCGCTCGGCCGACAACCCCCGCGCGGGGTCGCGGGCGCCGCGGCTCGGACCCACGCGAGCCTCGTGCTGGGTGTGCCCTGTTCAGGGTGGAGTCGATCCGAGGTACGCGCGACGGACCGCCGAGATGCTCGCGCTGAGGTCGCGAGCATCGCCTTCGAGTGCGGTCCTGCCGCGCGCGAGGAGGACGAATCGATCCGCGACTTGCACGGCGAGGTCGACCCGCTGTTCGACGATGAGCACGCCCAGACCGGCGTCGGCGGCACGCCGAAGGGCCTCGAGGAGGCGTCGCACGACGAGTGGAGCAAGCCCCAGCGAGAGTTCATCGACGACGAGCAAGTCTGGTGACCGGGAGAGGGCGCGCCCGAGGGTGAGGATCTGCTGCTCGCCGCCTGAGAGCAGCCCTGCACGTCGGCGGCGCAGCGCATCGAGCTCCGGGAACAACGTGTAGGCCACGGAGACGTCTCCTCGCCCGAGGGCGAGGTTTGCCTCTGTGGTGAGCGACGCGAACACAGATCTCTCCTCCGTGATGAGCGACAGCCCGGCTCTGGCGAGCTTGTGCAGGCTGTTCGGCGCGGGGCTCCCCTTCCAGAGCACTCGGCCAGCGGAGGGAGCCAGCAGCGAGCAGATGCCACGGATGGCAGTCGTCTTGCCTGCGCCGTTCGCGCCGAAGAGCGCGACGATCTCGCCCGCCTGCACCGCGAGCCGGAGATGCTGCACGACGGGTGTGCTCCCGTATCCGACGGAGAGGTCGTCGACCTCGAGCACGGCACTCACAGCGAACGCGCCGGGAGTGCGACCGTCGGCGGTTGCGCCGGAGCGACGCCGGCCGCACCGGCGCCGAGGTAGGCGTCGATCACGCGAGGGTCGTCGGCGACCTCCGCCGGGGTCCCGCTCGCGATGATCGAGCCGGACTCCAGGACGTACACGCGTGCGCACACAGACATCACGAGGCCCACGTGGTGCTCGATCAAGAGGACGCCGAGGTTCCACTCGCGGGTGAGTCGCCGCAGCAGATCCCCGAGCTGCTCCACTTCGTGGTCGTCGAGTCCCGCGGCAGGCTCGTCCAGGATGACGATCGCCGGAGACGTGGCGAGCGCTCGAGCGATGCCGCAGATCCGTCGCTCGGCGAGCGGGAGCGTCTCTGATCGTTGTGACAGATCTGGCGTTCCGAGCGTGTCGAGGCAGTCCATCGCCATCCTGTGGCCTGTGTCCGTGCGTGTGCTCGAGCGGAGGAACGAGCGAAGACCGGAGCCGAAGCCCGCAGACCACGCGGCTGCGTCCAGGTTCTCGCGCACCGTGAGGTCGTCGAACAGACCCAATCCCTGGAACGACCTGCCCAACCCGGCACGTGCACGTGCATGCGGCGGGAGTCGCCCCAGGTCCACGTCATCGAGCCGGATCCTGCCGCTCGATGCCCGGGTCAAGCCGGTGACAGCATCCACGACAGAGGTCTTCCCGGCTCCGTTCGGACCGATCAGCCCGACGATCTCGCCCGAGCCGACGCGGAGGTCGACGTTCCGGACCGCGTGGACCCCTCCGTAGCGGACGGTGAGGCCCTCGACGGTGAGGGTGTGGGATTCGCGACGGGCGACGGCGTCCTCCCGTAGCGGCGCACGATCCACGGCAGCGGCCTCACCTCCCGGGCTCGGCCGAAGTCGGCGCTGCCTCGCCAGGAGTCCGTCGGGACGGGCGAGCAGCGTCATGATCAGCGTCGCCGCCGCAACCAGGTCGATGTACCGCCCGAGGTCCCCCACCGCTTCGAGCGTCCGGGCGCCCAGCCCTCCCGAGGCGAAGATCCCGCCACCCATCGCGCCGGCGATGTATCCGACCCCTCCGATGACTGCGAACGCCACCGCGAACACCGACCCGAAGATGTCGAAGCCGCCGTAGACGATCGCACGACTCCTGAACCCCGTGAGAACGCCGGAGGTGGCGGCCAGCGACGCGGAGAGTGCGAACACGATCAGCTTCGTGCGGGGGACGTGGACGCCGATGGCTGCGGCGGCGCGCTCGTCCGCGCGGAGCGCCAAGAGCCGGTGTCCGAGAGCGCTCCGGCGAATCCGCGACACGAACACACCGCTGACGACGACGGCAGCCAGCACGAGCGTCGCATAGCGCGCGGGGTGGCGAACGGCGTCGACATCGAGGCCGAACAATCGGGTCTCGCCCACCGTGGTCCCGTCGAGGCCACCGGTCCACTCGTAGTTGGTGAAGACGACGGCATGGAAGGTCACGCCGAGCGCCAGCGTCACGATCGCGAGGCTCACGCCTCGGGTTCGTACGGCCGGCAGGGCGAAAAAAGCGCCGACGGTTGTCGCGGTGAGGACCGCGACGGCCGCTGCAGCTTCGAAACCCAGCGACGTCTCGGCGACGAGGCGCCCGGCGACGAACGCGCCGACGCCGGCGAGACCGTACTGCGCGAGCGAGACCTGACCGCCGTAGCCGGTCAACAGGACGATCGAGAGCAGGAGGAGGGTCATCAGCATCGACGACGTCATCGCGTCGATCCACGTGACCGGCGCCGTCCAGATCATGGCGAGTGCAGCGAGGGGCGCGGCGACCACGAGCCACATCGGCGCCGTGCCGGAGCCGACGGAGGGCAGGCGGTCGGCGACGTAGCCCCGCAGCGGCAACGATCTTCCCGACACCACCAACACCCCGACGATCACGAGCAGGGGGACGGCCCGGCCGGCGCCCGGGACGTCGGTTCCGTATCGGCCGATGAGCGACTCCGAGACACCGATCCCCAGACCCGCCAGGAGGGCCAGCCAGAACGATTCGAAGCGGCCGACGACAGCGGCAGCGATGGCGGTGATCACCAGGATCGTGAGCGTCGTGATCTGCAGCCCGCCGATCGGCACGATCAGCACGCCTGCGAGACCCGCGAGCGCACCTCCTGCGGTCCAGTTCACCACGGCGATCCGCTCGGGCGACCACCCGAGGGCCGCGAGCGCGACTTCGTTCTCGGCAGCCGCAGTGGTGGACTTCCCGAACATCGTGAAGCGGAACACCAACGTCAGCAGGAGCGTGACGGCGATGGCAGTCCCGAAGAGCACGAGTCGATCGAGCGAGATGGTCACCTCTGGCATCACCTCGTAGGACCGGCGCGGGAACGGGGTCTGGACGATCCGCGTCTGCCCCCCGTACCTCAGGGTGGCGGCGGCCTGCACGAGCAGCAGCACGCCGAGGGTCCCGATCAGTCGCGCGATCGCCGACGATCGTCGCAGCCGTCGGACGACCAGCAGGTACTGCAGGAGCCCCAGCGCTGCGGCAGCGCCGACGCCCCCCGCCATCGCGAGCCCGACGGGTAGCGCCTCGGCAAGCTCCTCGTAGGCGACGAAACCGGCGACCATCCCGAGGGCGCCGTGCGCGAAGTTGACGGTGCCAGACCCCTTGTAGATGAGCACGATCCCTTGGGCCGCCAGGGCGTACGCGCCCCCGGCGCCGAGCCCGAGCAGGGCGAATCGCAGGATCTCCATCGGCCTCGCCTAGGAAGCAGGTGGCCCGGCGCGCCCTGTCGATCTGCGCGTTCGGCTCACAGGTTGAAGGCGTCGATCGGGTCCGGCTGCACCAGTCCGTGCGCGCCGTCTTCGACGCGCAGGAGGTAGACGCCCGAGCCGAAGACGCGCTCGAGGCCCGGGAACTGGCTGGCGGGCTCGGCGCTGTACGCGGGGATCAGGCCCTCGAAGTCCAGCTCCCGGACCTCGTTCAGCGCGCTGAGGAGCGACGGTCCGTCGAGGGTCGGAAGATCCTCGCCCACACGCGCCAGCAGCTGCATGCCGAGCCAGGAGTTCAAGGCATGGTCGTTCAGCGGCACCTCGTCCCCGAGGGCGTCCATCTCCTCGAGGAACTGGTCCATCAGCGGGTTCACCCCGCGCTCGCGAGGCGGGAAGGCAGACGTGACGTAGACGCCCTCGGCGGCATCACCGAGATCGTCGACCGATGTCTCCGGGAGCGCGTCGTAGATGGTGCAGACGGCGACGTCCTCGAGATCAACACCGGACTGCTGCATCGCGTTGAGGTAGAGCTGGACCGACTGGATCGTGTCGATGAGCACGAGCCCGTCGGTGCCATCCGAGAGCGCACTGGCGACGAACGGGTTCACATCGGTCGTGCCGGGCGGCACGGGCACAGCACCTGCGAGCTCGAGTCCGCTGGCGCCGAGTCCGATCTGCACGAACGACTCGGCTTGCGCGGCTGCGGCGACGTCGAGCCTGATGACCTTCACGGTCGTCGCTCCGGCTTGACCCAGCTGGTACCCGCACCCCACGAAGTTCCCGATCACGTCGCCCGTCATCAGGAACGAAACGGGGCTGGACGTATCGGTCGCGCCGAGGACGACTGGGTTGATGTACGGGATCTGCGCCTCCTCCAACAGAGGCAGGACGCGAGCCGACCCGGCCAGCGAGTACGAGCCGACGACCGCCGCGACCTCCTCCTCGACGGCTTGCCGGCCACACGCAGCCGCCTCGTTCGGATCGTTGCGGTCGTTGCAGTAGATCACCTCAACCGCGCGGCCGCCGATCCCGCCGCGGGCGTTGATGGCGTCGCCCGCAGCCTGCACGCCAGCGGGAGCCTCGGGGATGTCGCTCACCTGCGTCTCCGTCGGGGCGATCACCATGACCTTGACGGCGGCGTCCGAGGGCGCGGTCGGCGAGTCACTCGTGGCCGTGGTCGAGCCCGTGGAGGAGTCTGACGTCGACGCCGCCGCCGGCGCTGATGTGTCTGCGGTCGGTGCGTCGCTCGTCTCGGCAGCGACGGTTTGATCTGCGGTGGCGACCGGCGTCGCGTCCTCCTCGTCGTCTCCGCACCCTACGACGCTGATCGCAGCCACGACGACGAGCGACGGCACCCAGCGACGGCGCAGCCATGTACGAGCAAGCATGTGTTCCCCCAGCGATCTACCGAGCGCTCGCTCGGCTTCGGCGAACTCTACGGGGTCGCCGTAGTCACGGCAAGCCTGATCAGGCACACGTGCAGTGGCATCTCGACTTGACGGCCTGTGGGCGGTGTGCTCCGATGATCGAACGTTCGCTCGCTCGAGAGGAGCCGTCGTGACAGACACGTCCAACGAGGTCAACGCGCCCGCAGGTCACGAGTACATGAAGACGTCGGGCGGCGGTGGCCGACGCATCCAGTACTTCGACATCCACCACGAACCCGAGATCTACATCGAAGGCATCGAGGAGATGCACGACCTCGTCACGTTCCCCGACGAGGTGCGCAGCAAGGTCGACCTCACCGAGTACTTCGCCGGCTCCACCTTCGCGCAACCCTTGGTCTCGGACGCGGAGGGGAACGGCATGAGCCTCGCCTGCTACCGCCTCGCGCCGAACCACATCATCCAGCGCCACTGGCACGACACAGACCAGATCATCTTCGTCGTCGACGGAGAGATCTGGCAAGGCAACCGGTGCATCCGGCCGGGCCAGGGCTACTTCACGAAGGCCGGCGCTCCCTACTCGATCAAGGCCGGCCCGGCGGGGTGCAAGTTCTTGGAGTTCCGCGACAAGACGAAGTTCATGACGAACTTCGTCGAGGAGGATCCGTCGCGCTGGAAGTGGCGGGACGTCGAGGAACAGTGAGCGCCGATGGCGGCAGCTCCAGCGCCGACACCGGGAACGGCCGTGGGTCGTCGAGCCGGCGGCGGCACTTCGAGACCGTGGTCTACGAAGTGCGCGACGGCGCAGCCTGGATCCGCCTCAATCGACCAGCACAGCTCAATGCGTTCAGCTCGAAGATGTACGGGGAGCTGCGCGCCGCGGTTCGCCTGGCCGATGCCGACGTGGACGTCGACATCATCGTCCTGACCGGGACGGGCAGAGCGTTCGGGACGGGCGGCGACCTGCAAGAGGGTCTCGAGGTGCTGTCGCCTGATGCGGACCCGCTCGAGTTCTACAGGTTCGCCGACAGCCTCCCGTACGACGCCATCAGGGACACGCCCAAGGTCGTCATCGCCGCAGTCAACGGGATCTGCATGGCAGGTGGTCTGATCGCTGCCTTGACGGCCGACATCATCGTCGCAGCGGAGAGCGCGACCTTCGGGATACCGGAGGGTCGCATCGGGATGCCCGAGCCGTGGATCCCCAACATGTTCTTCGCACGTGTGAGCATTGCGCACCTCAAGTTCCTCGCGTTGACGGGGGGGACGATCACTGCGCACGAAGCTCGCAACCTCGGGCTCGTCCCGCTCGTGGTGCCCGACGACCGACTGTTGGATCGCACGATGTCCTTGATCGGCGAGCTCCGCGAGACGACCTTCCACGCCCGGGCCACGTACAAGGAGTACATCAACCGGTTGATCCCGTACACTCCCGCGAGCGTGGCTGCGAGGACGATGAAGACGCCTGGAGCTCTCGAGCGGTTGCAGGAATACGCCCGGCGGGCCCAGGATCGTCGGGTCCGGCCGGATGATCGCACCACCTCCGCCGTCGACCCTGCAGTCGATGGAGGCGAACGGCGTTGACCGACACCGTCGGCGGCAACGCGCTCATCGTGAAGGGTGCCGCGGTCTCCGCCTTCGCAGAGCTCGGGTACCACGGCACGTCGGTCCGCGAGATCACGAGGCGGGCTCGCACGAGCGTCGCCACCCTGTACCACTACTACGCGTCGAAGGAGGAGCTGCTGGCCGAACTCGTCGACGGCCACCTCCACGATCTGCTCCGTGTGCTCGGGCGCGCCGACGCTGAAGCGGGGAGCGAGCCGCACGCCCGCCTTTCCGCGATCGTCCGCGCGCATGTGACGTTCCACCTCCGGCGCTCCGCCGAAGGGCGGGTGTGCAACGCAGAGCTGCACCGACTCCCGCCCGAGGCACGAGCCGGCGCCATCTCCCAGCGGCGGCGAGAGCGCGCGCTCTTCGAGGCTGTCCTGGCTGCCGGCGTTGAGAACGGCACGTTCGCCGTCCCGAACGTCGAGGCGGCAGCTCGCGCCGTGCTCGAGATGTGCACGGCGGTGCTCGACCTGTACGACGAGGACCCGAGTGACGTGGCGCAGCTCGCGGACACGTACTCGACGTTGGCGCTGAACGTCGCCGGATACCGCTGGCCGGACATCGCGTGATCATTCGAGATCCGGGCCTCGCGCCGGCACAGACGCGCCCGGCTGACACCGAGGCAGCGAGCGGCGACCTGACCGTCGTCGGCGGGCAGAGCACCGCAGCAGCGATCCGATCAGCAGCGCTCGACGCGTTCTACGCGCTCGGGTACCACGGCACCTCGACCCGGGAGATCTCGAGAGCAGCGGGCATTGGCGTCGCGACGCTCTATCACCACTACGGCTCGAAGCAGGACATCCTCGTCGACCTCGTCGAGGGCTTCTTCGCAGAGTTGCTCGAGCGCACGACACGGGCCGCCGACGCCGCACGTCCGGACGTGGCTGCGCAGCTCGGAGCCATCGTCGAAGAACACGTCCTCTTCCACATCGCGCACCGCGTCCAGGGGTTCGTTGCGTACGCCGACTTCCGGTCGCTCCCCGCGCCACATCGGGAACGCGCACGTGAGCGCCGCCGCGCGGAGCAGACCCTCATCGAGGGCGTCATCCGTCGAGGCGTCCGCGCGAAGCTCTTCGGGGTCGACCGTCCTGGGGACGCGAGCCTCGGTCTCGTTCAGATGTGCTCCGCAGTGCTGAGTTGGTACCGGGTCGACGGCAGGTTCACGCCGGAGGACATCGCTGGGATCTACGTCGAACTCGCCATGAACCTCGTCCGCGCGGCGTAGCTGCCCGGGGTCGAGCGGCCGTGGCTACGCCTCGACCTGGCTCAGTTTCTCGCGCTTCAGGACGACCCCGTGCTCCTCGCGGTCCCACGCGTCGGCCGGGAGGCCCCCGGAGCGTAGTTCCACCTTGCGCACCTTCATCGACGGCGTCTTGGGAAGGCCCTCGACGAAGCACAGGTAGCGGGGCACCATGAAGTACGGGAGGCGGGGAATCAAGTGATCCAGGAGGTCGCGGTACTCGAGCGACGACCCTTCCTTCTTGACGACGAGCGCCAGCACCTCGTCCTCCTTCAGATCCGACGGGACGCCGAGAACGGCAGCCTCCATCACCTCAGGGTGCGTCAGGATCTCGCGCTCCACCTCCATCGACGAGATGTTCTCGCCTCGCCGGCGCAGGGCGTCCTTGATGCGGTCCATGAAGTAGAAGTCACCGTCCTCGTCGCACATCAAGGCGTCGCCGGTGTGGAACCAGCCGTTGCGCCAGGCCTCGGCCGTCGCCTCCGGCATCCCGAGGTACCCCGGCGTGATGGTCCACGGGCGCGTGTGGCGCGCGATGAGCTCGCCCACCTTCCCGCGCGGCAACTCGCGGTCGAACTCGTCGACGATCCTGACCTCCCAGTCGTCGTTCAGCAGTCGGCCACAGGACTTGGTCTTCGTTGGATTGATCGGCGTCCGGAGCTGGATCGGCAGCTCCGTCATGTTGTACGTCGAGTAGAGCCGCATCCCGAATCGCGACGAGAAGCCCTCCACGTCGTCGATCATCGGCCCCATGTACGCCAGTCGCATCCCGTGATCCGCATCGTCCGGCTTCGGCGGCTGCTTGTAGAGGAACGTCGCCATCGCGGCCATGATGATGCCGGTCGTGGCCTCGTAGTGCCGGACGTCATCCCAGAAGGTGGCGGTGTTGAACCCGGATGTGATCGCGAGCGAGCCGCCCCGTCGCAGGAACGTGTAGATCGGGTTCGTCGAACTTGCGTGGAACATCGGTAGGCACATGTAGAAGCGGTCGTCCTTGCCGAGCTCCTCCGGGAACAGGCCGTCCCCGAACGTCGCGTGGTGCAGGTACGTGCAGCGAACGCCCTTTGACGGCCCCGTCGTTCCGGACGTGTAGATGATGGCCATGTCGTCCCATGGTTCGATGGGCCGTTCCAGCGCCGGGCGTCCGCCTCCGCTCTGCGCGACGTCGGCCCACGGCACGACCGTGAAGCCAGGCGGCGCATCGGTCGCCTCGCCGACCACGACGAGCGTGCGGAGGTGCGGGAGCTCGAGCTCTCGGAGGCGCTCGACGAGGTCGGTGTGAACCACCATCACAGACGCCTTCGGCAGGTTGATCACGTGCTGCAGGAGCGAGCCGCGGAACGCGGGGTTGATCGGCGTGTACGTTGCGCCGGCAGCGTTCGCCCCGAACCACGTGAGCACGGCGTGCGGACCCGTCGGGAGCCACGACAGGACGTGACCGCCCTGGCTGACGCCGAGCGCGCGAAACCCGTTCGCGACGGACCATGCTTGCGAGGCCGTGTCGTGGTACGACCACGTCGCACCGTTCTCGAAGACCGCGAAGGTCCTGCCGGGTTCCGTTAGCGCCCACCTCTCCAACAGGTCGGGCAAGACGACATCTTCTCGCTCGGGGAATCGCCGGTCCATCGTGCAACCTCCTGGATCTTCTTCGCCTGTCTACCGATCACGGGTTCTTGTAGAACCGTTCCGACCAGCGCCGGAGCGCGGCGTAGCCGCGGGCTTCTTCCGGCGCGAACGAGGGCCGCTCGATGTACGCCATGTTCTCCCAGATCGGCGCGTCCTTGATCCACTCGGTCGTCGTCTGAGCCCGCACGATGCCGCGCACGAGTGGCGGGATCTCGTCTGGAGGATCGGTCGGGAGCCGGCGCGCCACCACCGTGAAGCGCACGTCCGACAGCCCGTCGGCAACAGGCGTCGTCGACATGACCTGGATCGTCTCGCGCAGACCGTCGAGCCGACTGACGATGACTCCGACCCCGGAAACCTCGGAGCTGTTCCGGAACGCAACCTCGCCCTTGGCGGTGGGGAGGCGGCCCGTGAACGAGGACCTGAACCAGGCGGGGCCCTCCGCGACCGCCTCTTCGATCGGAACGTCGCTCCACCCGTGGACGTACTTGAGGTGCGCCAGATCCACGGTGTTCTCGATGATCATCTGCGGGACGACCTTGGCACCTGCGATGAGGCCGACGCCTTCCGGCCAGAAGGGAAACCAGCCATGGTGGTCCTCGATCTCCGGAACAGGGGGCGGCTCGTACCAGGGCGGCTCATCGTCGCGGTCGTGCCAGACATAGACGAGCCCGTTCAGCTCGCGTACCGGCCACGTGAAGATCTGGACGTCGCGCGAGCCTCGGCGGCTGTACGGGATGGCGGTGTTGCGGCCGTCCTCGCCAGCCCATCGCCAGCCGTGGAAGGGGCACTCGATGCACTCGTCGACGACGGTCCCTCCGTATCCAAGATGAGCTCCAAGGTGTGGGCAGAACGCGTCGAGAGCGCGCAGCGCTCCACTCCCGGTTCGGAAGACGACGAGGTCGCGGCCGAAGTAGCGCATGGCACGAACGTCGCCCACGGCGAATTCGGGGGACCAGCCGATCTGGAACCACCCGGTGGGACGATCGAAGCGACTCATGTCGGGCCGCTGGACCCGCACCGGGGCGCGGGTCTCGGCTGAAGCTCGCTCTCCGGCCATGGGGACTCCTATCGAACGCTCGCTCGGGACCGTATCACGCGTCGTGCCGCGCCGGCCCCTCCGGCGCAACCGCAACGACTGGAACATCGACGTGGTGGCCGTAGCCGTCGCTGCGCACGACCGCCGCGTCTGCTCGACGGCCATCTTCGATCTCGTTCACGCGGCCGATGAACGGAGGTGCGGCGGCCGCGCGATGGTCGTTCGGCGTGTGCCGGATCGGCGGGGTGGTGTGGCGGCTGGTTCGTCGTCGAGGTGGTGTGCGTGTCGCCATCGTCGGCGGAGGCGGTCGATGTCGGCGGGGGTGGCGGGGTGTTCGGGTCGTGGGGTCGTGTCGGGGTGGTCGCGCAGCGTGTGGCGGTTGTGGGGTGGGCAGCCGAGGCGGCCGTTGGTGTGGCTGGTGGGTCCGCCGTGGCTGGCGGGGACGATGTGGTCGACGTCGCAGCGTGGGGCGG